>Ga0308159_1000465_pt1 | contig 93439 bp, 90 predicted proteins | sample PhyCR1_FD_201040 | JGI IMG/M metagenome (GOLD analysis project Ga0308159, IMG submission 201040) | Phyllosphere microbial communities from UC Gill Tract Community Farm, Albany, California, United States - DLSLC.R1 | ecosystem: Host-associated > Plants > Phyllosphere > Unclassified | place: USA...
GCCGGAGGTCACGACGGCAGCGATGGCGGTGTGTCAGCTGACGCATTCGTAGCTGGCCCACCGCTTCGTCCGATCACGGCCCGGCCTGTGGCAGGTTTCGTGCCGATCCCAAAAGCTCGACACGCTACGAAACCTGTGGGAGCCGCCGGAGGTCACGACGGCAGCGATTGGCTTACCCCAGCGGAACAGGCGGGATCGTGCTGTGATCCCCCATGAACTGCTCCAGCCGCTTGCGCAACCAGCGTTCCGCAGGGTCGGTATCCATCACGCTCAGCCAGACCATCGACAGCTCGAGATTGGGTGCGATGAATGGCAGCGGCTCTCCTCGCAAGATTCCCGCCTTGTTCAATGCCAATGCCAAGTGATCCGGCAGGTTGCACAACAGATCGGTGCCCGCCATCAGGGCCGGCAGCGTGCTGTATTGCGGCACTGACAGCACCACCTTGCGCTTGCGACCCAGCGCCGCGAGCCAGTCATCTGCAAAGCTCGAAATGTTGGCAACGTGCGATGCCACCACGTGAGGCCGCGAGCAGTATTCGTCCAGCGTTATCGGTTCCTGCGAATCATCGGCCCGCACCACCATTGGCTTGATGCTGCGCAACATCTTGCGCTTGGCATTGGCGGGCAACTCGCGGGTCAGACATACGCCGACTGTAATCTCGCCGGACATCAGCAGTTCTGAAATATTCCAGTAATTGGCCTGCTGGATTACCATGACAATACCTGGCGCTTCTTCGCGGATAGCCCGCAGCAAAGGCGGCAACAGGCTGTATTCGACATCATCGGACAGGCCAATGCGGAATGTCATGTCACTGCTGGCGGGGTCGAAATCCCGGGTCAGGCTCAACGCCACGGACATCGCGTCCAGCGCCGGAGACAGGTGATGGATGATCTCGTTGGCCCGTGCCGTGGGCTCCATGCGATGGCCGACGCGGATGAACAGCGGGTCGTTGAACAGCGCACGCAGACGATTCAGCGCCGCGCTGATGGTGGGTTGGCCGAGAAACAGTTTCTCGGCGGCTCGGGTGACATTGCGCTCTTGCATCAAGGTTTCGAACACCACCATCAGGTTGATATCCGCCTTGCGCAGCTCATTGCGATTCATGAATCGTCCCCGTTGCCCGACATATGCCATCCGTTGTGTAACGACATGATGGCCGACAGTTTATGGATCGCAAATGGCTGACGTCCAGCCTAAGCACAGCTTTCGCGGACTGGATGGTTAATCGGCCCCATCTCTGTAAGAGGAACAACGCTCTCATGGCCGTTGACGCTCCCAAGGCATGTTCAGTGATTGCGCACTGTCGCCATCTCCACTGAACTCCCAATCACGCCAGCCTTGCGACGCTTCCCCGCAGCCCGACTGTCCTAAAAAGTCGACCTCACCGTCAGCGCATGCCTGGCCAGGGCATGGCACCCACATGTCAGTCGATGCCCTTCGAGCACCACAGGAATGCCATTCATTTTCCGAACAGGGTGTCCTTCGCGGAAGGTGAACACGCCCTGGTGCAAAGGGCAGCTGGCGCTGTCACCCAGCACTGCCACAGGCACGCCCTGGATCGTATGGGTACCCGCCAATTGGCAGCGGCTGACGCGACCGCCTCCGGTGGTGGGGTCTCCAAGGCAGATCGGATGCTTCATTGCAGGGCGCTCTCCGTGCGGGTACTGAATGGATTGGCAGATGCTTCATTTTGTTGATTTTTCTGTTTGCGTGCAGCCGTGGGCGGGCGAATCATCTGGAAGGTCGTGCTGTGATCGTCGCCGATGTACACGACCGCGCTGATGCCACCACTCTCATGGCTGGCCGCCGTCGCCAGACTGATCAGCAGTAGCGTGCTGCCGATACCTGTGTCGCCGATGAGTTGCCCGATATCGAAAGCCTCATCGGGATGCGTCAGGCCCAGGCCTCGGCCCTCATGGCTCGGCTCGGACAATGCACCTATCAGTGTCGCTTTGGCGGCGGGGTGTCGAGAGCTGTCATAAAACACGCGTACGGGCCGTTCGCCGGCCGGCAGTGAGTTCAGCGCATTGATCCATCCATCCTTGAGCAACGCGATGTTGTGCATGCCGGCAGCGGTCTCGCCTTCCTCCGGCAGGGTTGCGACGGTTACAGGACAGTGCAGATAACCCAGCAGCGGCGCAGCCTCGAAGGTCTGCACCTGAAACCTCGCCCAGCGCACCGGTAACCAGGGGCTTGGCACGAATGATCCTGTGCCCCCATAGTCGCCGGCTCTCGGCAGTTCAGCTAATCGCTCTTGCCAGTAGCGGGCGGGCATCGTTCGAGGGATGGTCGCCGTGGCGTCCTGTTGGGCGCCGCGCGTCTTGAGAAAATCTGCAGCATAGGCCGTGTCGGTATTCCAGAAAAACGTCCAGAGCTTGCCGAGCGCTGTGCCCATGAACGCCTCGCCTTTGGGCGTTTCGATCGCGGATGACGCCAGCGCAGCCGCGCGGTCGGCGCGACCGAGCAGCAAGGCGCAGGTGTTTGCTTTGACCTGCGATCGGGCCGGCGCCGACACCGCTTCCTCGTCGCTGACCATCAGGGTCTGCGGAACCCGCGGCTGTTCGTCCATGAACCTGAACAAATGCTGGATCATCGTCTGCACCTGATTGCCCCGTTCGGAGTGCGTCGTGACGAAAAGGTGCTGTCCCAGCATGGCGGCATTGCGAGCTTCATTGATTGTCCACGCCGCGCTCACCTGCTGCTCTTCGGCCCGCAATGAACCCACGACGAACGTCGGAATTGGCCAGAACGTCACCGCCTGCGCCGCCGCGCCACGAAACGCCGTTCGGCGAAGAGGGTAGAGCCAGTCTCGCAGACTGTAATCATCCTTCGGCGGTGTTGGGGCGACGGCTGCTGCGTGAATACCGGGGCTCATTGAAGTCCATAAATCACCGAGTGTGGTGTCGTGCATGCCCAGCCCGATGCCCTGGATTTCCAGAGCGAAAGTCTGCTGCGCCTCGTCGATCATCCACTGCGCATGTGCTCGGTCCTCAAGGTCTCGCTTGCGTTCGTAACGCTTGATTTTCCAGAGCGTGTGCGGCGAAAACGCGAATAGCAGCCCCATGGTTATCCAGATCACGCCGCGACCCATGTCCAGCACAAAGTCCGGCATCTCCTGACCTTCAGTCGCCAGTCTCCTTTTCATTACAAAGCATAGACCCACCCACAAGACGACCAGCAGCGCGCCAACACGCAGGTAGCCTCGCGGCAGGTTCAAGGGTGGATAGGTCCGCGTTCGTTCGGTTTTGAGCGCCGGGCGTCGGGCGTTGTTTTCTTGAGAGTCCATTACCAGGTTCCTTCCTCTGGCTGACGGTAGAGCAACACGGCGCTGACGACGCTGTCTGTCATCAGTTCAAGTCGCGCGTCATCGGTGGCCAGGCGGTAGGTGGTCACACTGCGCAGGGCCTGTGAAAAGCGATCACCCACCTGATCGAAGCGCGGGTTGTAGCAGCGCGAGCCGGACAGCGTTATCGCTTCCACCTTCAGGTTCCCGCCATCGACGCGGTACCGGCCATCGACCTGCTGGCAACCGGCGAAGCCAGTCAGCGTCTCGTTTTCAGCGTTGAAAATCACGAAACCCACATGACTCTCTTGCGGGATGTCGGTGAGTGCGTAAGGTGTTTGCCCAAGGTCCAGTTGGGCGAGTTTCCAGACCGTGGTGCGCAGCGGCTTGGACTTGTCCGCCATGGGTTCGGGCGCCTGCTCCTGCTTGCACCCGATGAGCGCAGCGGCCAGTGACATTGCACATCCGTAAAGCCATCCTTTGCGATTCATGCACTTCTCCTGATTTCAACGATCGATCGGGCAGGCGCTTCCGTGCGCGTGGGAGTGGGGGTGTAGCGCACGCGCTCGCCGGCGAACAGCTGGCGCAGTCGCAGGTAACTCCAGTTTTCGCGGCGCCCCGAAACCTGATTCACCAGGTCGCGGCCGTCGGTCATGGCGTCGACGCTGGAGCCGGGGTGGGCGTCGGTAAATATGGCCGGCTGGCCCGTCCGATAGAGGCGCAGCATGTCCCGGCCCGGTTCGCCCAGCGGGTCCCGGGGCGGGACGCCGGGCACCACGTGTCTGCCTTCCAGCGCGGCCTGGTGATCGGCCTTCTGCTGGGTGCGCCAGGTTGTCATGGCCTGCTGGTAGTCGCGGTCCTGTCGTTCCAGCGATTGATGCAGGACGTGGTGCTCATCCTCGGTTTGCGGATCGGTGAGCACGAAGTGGGCGCGAGAGTCATGCACGTACTGTTCGAGGAACAGCCCCGCCTCGGGAGGCAGGGCAGGGGCGTGGCGCCACTCCAGGTGAAAGCCCTTTTCCATGGGCGAAGCGAGACTGTACTGATTGCGCTGCAGAAATCGCTGCCGCTGCGTATCGTTACTGAACACCTCCACGCGTTCGCGCAGTTGACGATTGGCCTCGATCAGGTCCACTCGCTCCTGATCGGCGCTGTGACGCACGAACGACAACTGGCTGAAATGCTCGTCCGCCAGTACCTGCTTGCGCCAGCCCAGATACAGCTTGCGGTGGGCCAGCATGTGCTCGGTGACCGGGGCGCCGCCTTGCAAGGCATTGAGTTGGGCCATGTAGGCGTCGAAGCTGTTTTGCAGTTGGGGGCTGATGGTGAGGTCTTCCCGCAGACGGTTATCGTCCACCTCATCCATATCCACTAGCGGTACTCCCGCCTGGCGCGCCCGCCGGTACATGTCGTTTAGCGGGATTTGCGCCAGCTTGTCGGCTTGGGAATGGCGCACGCTGCCATCGGCCAGCTGCGTACCTTTGCCTTGGTCCTGCGGCCCGTAGCCGCCACCCACGTCGGCGTGCATGCCGGGGTAGACGATCTCCAGACAGTTGGCGGAATAAGCGTCACCGGCACGCACCAGATCCACCGGAAACGACACGCGATTTTCATGGGCGGCGACCATGTGTACGCATTGCTCGACGCAGGCCGGAATGGTCAACAGGGATTTCTTGCCCCAGTGCATATGGCCGTCCACCGGCAGCGGATAGGCATCGGCCAGCCCCACTGAGGCCACTGTGTCGAACAGCCCCATGAAACGCACGCGCACCGGTATGCCGCAAAAGGTATGGTCGTTATTGCCGAAGTGCGTCAGCAACTGGTTGAGGAAGGACCGGGCGGCCGTGGCGCCGCGGGAAAATCCGAACAAATCGAGAGTGATTTCATCTATCTTCGGGCCGCCGATGCGTGGCTTCAGCATGGAGGTGATCTGGTCGCGCCAACGGGGAATCAGGTTGTCGTCTTTGACGGCGTGGGTGATGGATTTGGGGTCCTCATCGACCAGATACCGGCCATGCGTGACACGGGCGACCCGGTTGGCTATGAACAACATGGCATAGCGTATCCGGCGGTCACCCATTGCACCTTCTTTGGCACCGTCGGGGTGAGGCTCGGGTTCGCCTATTTCGGGGAAACGGGTACCGACACCCTGGATATAGAGTCGGTATATACATTCATCGGGCTCTTCAATCGATAGGTCCGCCAGTTTTGCAATATTGCTATGCGAACCCTTAGTTTTGTCTTCTTCCTTACTGTTTCGTGTGCCGTCAAAGTAAATTGAAAAGCTGAGCTTTAATCTGCAGGGATATTCGGCTGTTGGAACGAACACGGTTGGGTGAACCAAGTGCGATGGCCGCGCTTCGGAGGGGCGCCAACTATTATTGCTCATTTTGAGATTCCTTTCCTTTTGACGAAATTTTTTGTGGGGTAGTGTGGGCCCGGATAATCAGAGTGGTTCGGAGCTAACATGCTTGGGATTATCAAGACATCATCGTTTTCTAAAATATGCAGTTGAGTGCCGCCAGAGTGATCATAGGGATGAACCAAAACATCTTTTTCAGTCCAATGGCAGTTCTTGCCATAGGGTTCACAACGTCGCCATCCAACCCGAACGGTCAGCCCCGGATGCCAAGGGGCGGGAAGGCTTAGGGCACCAAAGCTTGTACTTCCACCTGTACCCGCCTCGCCAACTCCGATGCCATTGACATAAACCGGCCGCACAAACGTATCGCTTCTCTCGTGATCCATTGGCGTCACACCACTTCCGAAATAACGGGTTTCCATTACAGGTTCGACCGGTGCTGATTTTTCATATCTGGACAGCGCAATTACTATCGCGGCCAGCCCCAGATACATGCCAAGGTTCATGCGCATTGAGCGGTTCCTAATTAATCAGCTGTCTCTATTTGGCCGGCAGGGCTGTTCGGTTGCAGACGCGGATGCGTTCAGGAGAGAGAAAGTGCGACGAAGATGCATTTAATTGACGCAGAATTATATTTCTCATTTTGAGATGCCTTTCCTTAGGCGAAAGTTCTTTTCCGGATAGTGGGGGCCAGGATAATCAGGATGTTCAGGAAATAACATGCTCGGTATTATCAGTACGTCGTCGTTTTCCAAGATATGCACGTTAGTGCCACCGGATTTATCGTACGGGTGAACCAGTACATGTTTTTCAGTCCAGTGACAGGCCTCTGAGTCGGGTATGGGATTGTGTTTGTAAAAACGTTCACAACGCCTCCACTTAACACGAACGGTCAATCCGGGATGCCAGGAGACGGGTAGGCTTAGCGCTCCAGCTACCGTGCCGCCGCCCCTGCCAGCCGCACCAACCCAGCCGCCATCGACATACACCGGCCGCACAAACGTATCGCTCGCCTCATGGTCCATTGGCGTCACGGTCGTTCCGAAATAACGGGTCTTCACCATTGGCTCCACAGGCGGGGATTTTTCATAGCGGGACATGGCGATCAGCAACACCGCCAGCCCCAGAAAAGCCCCCAACGACATGCGCCTCACGAGCCCACCTCGGCGTCGCCCGCTCCCCCGTCGAGTGCATCAAGCAGCTCGCTGCCGCTCAACTGCTGTTGCAGCGCTGGCAGTTCAGCCACTCGCGTGGGCGCATCGGTGCCTGTGCGCAATGCCCAGGCGGTGAGGGCGCTCAGGTCTGTCATGTCGGCATAACCCGCCGCCATGGCCTGGGCCAGCACCGCATCGACGGCGGCATGACGTTTTTCGCGGCATCCTTTGAGCGAGCTGTGCAGCGCAGTGAGCGTCTTGAGCTCGTGAATCAGCGCGTCCGCCAGGGTGGCCCGCATCAGCGCGGATTGCTGTTCGGGGCCAAGGTCAGTCGAGACCGGTGTCAGGATCTCGAACTGGTGCGCAAGGGTCAGCAAATGGCCGGCGCCGTTGCGATCTGCGTAGCACCAGGCTCGCCAGGGGTGGGAGAACGCATGCCGCTGCGCCACGGTCCAGACCGAGAACAAGGCGTTCAGCGCGCGGCCGTCGGCCAGGCGCTGCCAGCGTCGCGAGGCGCTGTCCTGCCCGCGCATCCACAACAGCAGATGCGCCTCGACATCTACCATCGACCATTCACTGGCGAGCCAGTTGATACCCCGCGCGCAGCCGTCGATGCCGAGCGAGGCGGCGCGTGCCTCGCTCATCAGCCATGGTCCCAGTGCGCGTGCGGCGTTGGGATAGTTGGCGAATAGCGAAATGGCGCCCTCGGGCTGTTCGGCCAGGCGGGTCCCCAGGCGTTGTTGCATGGCACCGTCGAGCAGGACCAGGCTGCTCAGCCCGTTGGCTTCGACGAGGTGGGTGTAGGGTGTCGGCAGTCGGTTCATAGGGTCACCTGCGCAGCACCGGACAGTGCGGCCTTGAGCAGGCACTCCAGGCAGACCGACTCGGCCGGCGGTGGCATCGAGACGCTGTAGCGTTCGGTTTTCGGCCCGACCCAGTCATGGCTGCGGCCGTGGGTGATGACCTCACCTTGGGTGCCGATCTCGATACCGCCGCCGATCCTGATGTAGCTGCCGTCGTCGGCAACGAAACGCAGGTGCGGCGCACTGATCACCACTTCGCCCTGTTCTGCGCTGATCTGTACGTTCTGTTGGGCATTGAGGGCGACATCGTCTTGTTGCGCCTGCACCGTTACCTTGCCGCGATTGGCGATGGCGCTGATGCCTTTTTGCTCGGCGAACAGCGCAATGCCTTCCCCCGCATGCAAGCGCGTGGCATCCCCGCTGGTAAATTGCAGATGACGGCGGGCAAGGGTGTCGTGGTTTTCTCCAGCGACCTGAAGCTGCGAGCCGGGCGTGGCGCTGACCGTGCCAGCGGCGGCTGCCATTGCCAATACGGGGTCACCGGACTGATGGCTGTCGGCGGCCGGCCATTGCTTGAGGGACTGCTGCAAGGCTTCGAAGCCCCGGGCGTCGAGCGCTGTGCTGCCCTGGCTCACTGCCGTCTGACCCAACGCCTTGAACAGTTCGCCACACTCGGCCAGCAGGTCGAGCAACTCGCTGCGATCCAGTTGCGCACCACTGGCCTGAGTGCGCGCGTACGTGGTCAGCAACATGCCCTGAGCCGCACGCAGCGCGATGGCCGCGTCGGTGCGCAACTCCGCACCTTCGCCGCGCGGCTTGGCACTACCCCGGGTGCGTGGCGTGGTCAGCTTGCCCAGGTTCAGCGCGGTGGCTCGATGGGAGCTCGCAAGACGCGCTCGCAGTTGCTCAGGGGTGTCGTCGAACACCAGTTCGTTGTAGCCGGTTCCGCGATGCTCCCGGCTCTTGATCCCCGACAGCGCTCCATTGCCCGGCAGCCCCGACTCGCCGCTGAAGTAGGGCTGTGCATGGGTGCCGTTATACAAAACACCGGTCACGACAGGGCGATCCACATCTGCGGCCATGTGCTGGATCAGCACTTCCTGGCCGATACGTGGCACGAACTGGTGACCGAAGCCCGCTCCCGCGCTCGGCATCGCAACCCTCAGCCAGGCCGTGTCGTCCGCGTCCTCACGTGTCGCATCATCATCGGGCTCGATATGGCGCTGCCAATGAAAACGCACGCGAATCCGGCCCAGTTCGTCGGTGAATACTTCGTTCGCCCGAGGACCGACCACGACCCCGGTCAACGGCCCGTTGATGGCGGGTCGTTCCGTTGACAGCGGGGGCCGAAAGGGGATTTTGCTGCGAATGCAACCGAAGGTATTCGCGTAGTCGGCGGGTTTGGGCGAGCGATAATTGTTGCGGCCCTGGTGCTCCACGCTCAGCAGTAAAAACTGCTGGTCCTGCAGGGAGCCAAGGTCATGATCGAAATGCTGGGTCAGTTCGAAGCTGTACCCCGGACGCATGCTGCGACAGTTGCTTACACCGGTGAAGCCTTTGCCCTCGCTCTCGAGCGCTTCGATGCGCCTGCGCAGGATGAATTCGCCGGCCTCATACGTGCGGTGAGAGCAGGGTCGGGTACGTTCATAAATCTCCAGTCGCGCCACGTCGCCCTGTTGGTTGAGGCTGTTCATGGTCACCGGAAGGGCATTGGCCGGTTGTTTGTAATCGTTGGTCTGGATGCACATGCGCCCGGATTGCAGCTGGCGATGCGCACTCCAGTGCGTGATCGAATCGTCTTTCTCGGTCACAGACGCCCTGTGGTAACGGATACGCGGCTGTTCCGGCAGCGGGAGCAGTTCGGTCGAACGGTCAGCAATTACCAGGCTGTGACCTTTTGCATCGTGTTCGAAATAGAAAAACAGGCCTTCGCCTTCAAGCAGGCGAAGGACAAAGCTCAGGTCGCTCTCGAAATACTGGGTGATGTAGCTATGAGGCTGCAGAGGATCGAACAGGCGGAACTCGAAACGCGGAAGGTCGCCGTATGCCGCGAAAACCGCGCGCAGAATGTCCTCGACGGTTTTCTCCTGATAGATCCGCGAGTCCTGGCGCTGACCGAGCATCCATAACCACGGACTCAGGGTGGCCGTGTAGCGGGTCAGGCCACCGTCGCTGCCCTGCAGGCTGAATCGGGTGATGTAGCCATCGATGATCCGCGTATTCCCGCTCGCCAGTTCGATCTGTAATTGCGCCGGCTTGCCGATCAGCGATTTGAGTTCGATGTGGGCATCCCTTGCGAGCAGTTCGAGCTCGAAGGTGAACAGTTCCGATATCGCCTCCCGACCGGAAACTGAATCCAGCAGTAATTCCTGCTCCCCCTCGAGTTCGGTTTTAAGGCTGATCAGGCGTCGGTTTTGCGGCGAAAAGATATCTGCCAAATCCCTGAGCATGGTTTCTCCTGAGCCTGGCGCTGCGTGAGCGATCTCCAGGCGGGCAAAAATGATTGAGCGCGTCCATGCGGGGTTTCGTCGACTACGGAAGTCGTTCGGCAGTGAAGCATTTGCTAACGGGATTACCTGTAGGGGGATTCCTGGCGGGACGTAGGCGGGATCAGATTCACTAGGGTGGCAATACTGACAAAGCATTCATGTGAACTAACTCTGAACCCTGTTAGTCAGCATTTAAACGCTCCTCATGAGGCTCGACATTCCATGCAGATTTCCTTGAAAGGCCAGGTTGCGCTGGTCACTGGCGCCAGTTCCGGGCTTGGCGCAGGGGCCGCGAGAGGGCTCGCGGCATCAGGCGCGGCGGTGGTGGTCAACTACCATTCACAACCCGAACCGGCCGAGAAGCTGGCTGACGAGATTCGCGCCGCAGGCGGGCAGGCCGTTGCTGTCGGCGCCGATGTATCCAAGGAAGACGAAGTCGAAAAACTGTTCGCCGAGACTCTGAAAGCTTTTGGGCGGCTGGACATCCTGATCGCCAATTCCGGGCTGCAAAAGGATTCGGCCATCGCCGAGATGACCCTCGACGACTGGAACACCGTCATCAACGTCAACCTCACCGGTCAATTCCTCTGCGCCCGAGCGGCCTTGCGCCAGTTCGCCCGGCAGCAGATTCGCCCGGACATCTCCCGCGCCCTGGGCAAGATCATCCACATGAGTTCGGTGCACCAGGTCATTCCCTGGGCCGGGCACGTCAACTACGCGGCGTCCAAAGGCGGGGTCGATCTGCTGATGCGCAGCATCGCTCAGGAAGTCGGCGAGCAACGCATCCGGGTCAACAGCATCGCACCGGGAGCCATTCGTACGGCGATCAATACCAAAGCCACTTCCGGGGACGCAGAGAAGAAACTGCTGAAGCTGATCCCCTATGGCCGCGTCGGCGAAGCGCAGGACGTGGCGAATGCCGTGGTGTGGCTGGCGTCCGATGCCTCCGATTACGTGCACGGCACCACCTTGTTCATCGACGGCGGCATGAGCCTGTATCCGGAGTTCCGTGACAATGGCTGAGCACGAGCGAAAGTCTCAAATCGATACCGGCGATGAGCCGCAAAACCCCATCGAGAACCACGGCATCATCGGCGACATGCGCAGCGCAGCGCTGGTGGCCGACACCGGCAGCATCGATTTCTGCTGCTGGCCGGATTTCGACAGCCCGACCCTCTTTAGCGCGTTACTGGATACGCCAGACGCCGGGATCTTCCAGCTCGCGCCGATTCTCGCCGATGCCCGCCGCCAGCAGCTGTACCTGCCGGAAACCAATGTGCTGATGACCCGCTGGATCGCCAGGGATGCCGTGGTCGAAGTCACCGACCTGATGCCCATCGCCTCGGATATCGACGACCTGCCGCGTCTGGTGCGCAGGATTCACGTACGCCATGGCACCACGCGGGTGCGCATGCTCTGCCGGGTGCGCCACGACTACAGCCGTGCTGAAACCGACGTGCAGATGGCCGGGGAGGATGTGCTGTTCACCGCCCGCGAACAGCCGCCGATGCGGCTCTCGGCGACCACCCAACTGAGTGTCGACAGTGGTGCTGCGGTCGCCGAGTTCGAGATGAAGCAAGGCGATATCGCCGAGTTCATGCTGGGCGCTGCCGGCGATGAAAAGGTCAAAGCCTCTCAGTGCGACGGCGACCTGAAAAACACCGTGAGCTTCTGGCAGCACTGGAGTCGCCACTCCAACTATCGCGGGCGCTGGCGGGAAACGGTCAATCGCTCGGCCCTGGCGCTGAAGCTGCTCACATCACGCAAACACGGTGGAATCATCGCCGCCGCCACCTTCGGGCTTCCGGAAGAAGAGGGCGGCGAACGCAACTGGGACTACCGCTACACCTGGATCCGCGACGCCTCGTTCACCGTCTACGCCTTCATGCGCCTGGGCTACAGCGAAGAAGCCAACAGCTTCATGCACTGGGTCCGCGAGCGCATGGGCGACTGCTGCGAAGACGCCAACAAGCTTGGCATTCTCTACTCGCTGGCAGGGCGCGAAGAACTCCCCGAGGAAAACCTCACGCATCTTGCCGGATATGGCGGTGCGACCCCGGTGAGGATCGGTAACGAAGCCTACAAACAGACCCAATTGGACATCTACGGCGAACTGCTGGATGCGGTGTACCTGGCCAACAAATACGGTGAGGCGATTTCGCATGAGGGCTGGAAACACGCCACGCGGCTGGTCAACGAGCTCTGCGACAACTGGAACAGCAAGGACGTTGGCATCTGGGAAATGCGCGGCGACGACCAGCATTTTCTCCACTCGCGGCTGATGTGCTGGGTTGCCCTGGACCGCGCCCTGCGTCTGTCACTCAAGCGCTCGCTGCCTGCGCCCTTCGAGAAATGGGACAAGACACGCCAGGCGATTCACGACGATATCTGGGACAACTTCTGGGACCCGGAGCTGGAACATTTCGTCCAGCACAAAGGCAGCAAGAACCTCGACGCCTCGATGCTGCTCATGCCCTTGGTAAGGTTCGTCGGCGCCAGCGACCCCAAGTGGCTCAAGACCCTCGACGCCATCGAACGCACCCTGGTGCGCGACGGCATGGTCTTTCGCTACCGCAATGACGACGACTACGGCGACGGGCTGGACGGCGAAGAGGGCGCATTTGTCGCTTGCTCGTTCTGGTACGTCGAATGCCTCGCCCGCGCAGGACGCGTCGCACAGGCACACCTGGAATTCGAACAACTGCTGCGCTATGCCAACCCCGTGGGCCTGTACGCCGAAGAGTTCGACGCCCACGGCCATCACCTCGGCAACACGCCTCAGGCCCTCAGCCACCTGGCCCTGATCAGCGCCGCAAGCTTCCTGGACCGAAAACTCGAAGGCGGCCAGACACTCTGGCAACCCTGAACGGAGAGAAAGACCATGGCCCATGCATTCAAGGTAGGCGATCACGTGCGCTGGAATTCGGATGTCGGCCATGTGGTCGGGGTCGTGACCAAAGTACACGTCAAAGACACCGAGTTCATGGGCCGTCATCGCCCCGCCTCAAAAGACGCGCCGCAATACGAAGTCAAGAGCGACAAGACCGGGCATCTGGCGATGCATAAGGAAGAGGCGTTGGAAAAGTCCTGATGTTTGAGACTGCGCGATAGTGCGGAATATGCTTGGATCGCTCTTGTTCTGCCGAAGGCGTGGGGTTAAAGCTTGCTCGCGATCTGCGGGTAGCCGCCAGTGAAATCAGCCCCATGGCCGAGTCGAGACAACCGCACCAGGCGTGCTTACTGGCACTGCGCGCCGAGGGGCATTGTCAATTCCCGATGACATGCTGTGCATTCACGTTATATCGACTTGCTGATTGCTGGGACACTGCGGCATTAGATTGATTGGAAATAACATCTATCGCGGTTGGCGATAGCCGCTTACTAACTCATTGAATTAAAAACCGAACATCAGATGGCTTGGTCGGAGGATCGAGTGTGTGGGTGGATTGATGTTGCTGAACGGGAACGGATGCGCATAATCCAATGAAGGATTCAATCAGTGGAAAGGAAAACGCCGATGAACGATAAAGTACAAACGAGCCAGTCCGTATATACGGACGAACAGGTGGAGATTCTCGATAATGACGATCACCTGGGATGGGCCGACGTGGGGGACGGCAACTGGACCTTTCCCTCGGCCTTGCTACCAGTAGGGACACACAAGCTGACTGCTGCACTTGGAGGAAAAACCAGCGCAGTTTGGAATGTTGTGGTCTCACCGCCCGTTGTGGACGTTGATGATTTGGAAAGTGCGCCGCTCGGTAATATCAAGGAGCCCTTGGTTCGGCCATTCTATACCCTGACGAGCGCTCCTGTTGGTTCATGGGCTAATACGCCGGTCAGAGTTATGACCGCTAACCAGCCGCCTGGAATACAAGGAAAAATGCTTTACCTATTCTGTGGGTCTGAAGAGATATATCCCATGAGGTAACTATGGGGATGGTGTTTAATAGACCGTACCTGGCCGTATCATTCTGGTGTCAGGTTTGGGAAAAGGGTGGGGCGGGAGTGATGAAGGTTGATGCGTTTGATGATCAAGAGGGATTTGTCGGCAGTTTTGATTTTACATCCGTGCCTCAGCGTGAGCTCCGCGAGGTCATACTGACGGCCCCTGCCGGTGCTAGAATAGAATCCATTCGTTTTCACCAAACAGCAATTTCCATTTACCCTTATTGTGCCGCATTGAGGTTGGACAACTTCAAGTTCACAGGGTAAGGCGAGCATAGTGGACGCTCACCAAAAGTCTTCAACGGTCGAACTGTCTTCGCAGTGGTCGCTCACTGCGGGGCATAGGCTAGTGGATCCCGCCGTGAAACGGTAACGCATCCTGGTGCGCGATTGCAGGGTAATCAGTAACGCCAGGAAGACGGGGCAGCATTTGAGCATCATTTGAAATGTCTGGATCTATAGGATGGCTAAGAATTGAAAGCCCAGGTCCGGCACTTGGTATGTTGTAAAGACCACACCTCTGAACAGGAAAACCTCCCGCGATAGCAACCAATCGTTACCTATGCCCTCAACTCACACCGGGCATAGGTAAGGCGATCCCTGCTACCTCGCCCGCAACTCATACCCCACCGCCAACGTCTGCAACTCAAACCTGTACGCAATCATCCCGCAATAGCTCGTCCGTGCCAGATACGCGCCGGGCCCTTCGATACGCACCAATTTCCTGACCTCTTCACACAATTCAAACGTCACGTTCTGCAACGCGCCCGCCGCCAAGGCGGAGCGAGGGACAAACAGGACGCGTTGCACAGGCTCACCTCGAATTCGAACAACTTTGCTTAAAAGGATGAGCTGCAGTACGAAGTAAAGAGCGACAGACCTGGCACCTGGCGATGCATAAGGGGGGGGAGGGCTTAAAGTTTCACGGCTTATTGGTGCTCGGGTGTTGAACTCAGGCGAATATAGGTGGAGAAGGCGTGACCTACGGGGGGCTTGCATTTGCGCGTCTACGGGAGTGAGAGGTCATTAGATTTATTCGACGTAAACGTAATAGCGATTTGAAATAGAGAATTGCTAACCTACTGTAACGACGGTGCTTTTTTTTTGGCAGAAAATGCTGGTGATGGAGGGAGCAGCTACGTTGGTTGACGATTGATGTTGTAGTGCAATACTGCAGTTGCTGTACAAATAACATTCACAGGGAAGATGAGTTATGAATATTTCTACGACGAAATCGGCGCAGGGTGATGGTGAAGCGTCAGGTGTCAAAGCCGATGATATTGAAGATTTTTCCGGTGCGAAGCTGGGAGATTATACCAATGTCCTAAAGTACGATCGCCCTTTGTATACGGGGAGCAATGTTGCCGACTATGTTTGGACTCCGCCTGCGTTTGAGATCAAGGACTCAGCTGAAAAAAATCCTTTTTTGCAGGCTCTACTTGAAGAGGAGTACTCTAGGATAAATGAGAATGCTCCCTTCCGGTATGCTACGGTCAGCGCTTATATGAATTCGGATGGGAAGAGAGGTCACTCTAAGAACAGGTTTGAGCTGAAGTCTGAATACGCTCGAGTGGTGTTTGACATCTGGATGATTAACCCATCGCTCAGTATACCTGTAGAACAATGGGACGCTAAAGCTCAGATTATCGCCTTCCACGACAAGACACCGATTGAAACTATAAACCTGTTCGATTATATGGACGAGGGCCCCCGGAGAATTGAGTTGAACCGCAGTTTAGATAAATCTATCAATGCTCTGGAACTCAACCTGATTCATGGTGAAACGCATCATAAGTTTAAGATGACCTGTTACATCACTCGTATTGTAATGACTCCTTAATGGTATTTGGGGATTCATTCCAGCGCTGAGATGAATAAATCGATGTCAGTTATTGTGAGGCGGGGGGGGAAATGATCATGAGCGACTCTAATCATTCAGGTAAAGGATTGCAGGGCCAGCAGGTAGAGGATGAGGAACAATTCACGGGTGTTACCCCGGGAACGGATTTCACCGGTACAAGCTTGGCATTCAATTTTTTTACCGCGACAAATACCACGACCTCTGATGCACACGTACATTGGCCTGCAGCCTCTGTTCAACAAGCCAGCAGTTACCGTAGGTTGGCTGGCCAAGGGCACACATTTGAGCAAAGAAATTTTTTGCAGCTGGAAGCTGTCAGGGTGGCCGAGGCGAATTACGATTCGGAAACAGCCGTTGCTTTCTCTAATCCCTATTCAAGCGTCGGTATTGATTTTGTTGCGGGGCATTTTAATGGTCAATCTATGCCGTCAAATGCCAGGGTTAGCGTGTATCTAAGAGCTGACGGCAACGAGGAGGAGGTTGTGCTTTTGGCAGAAGAGCAGGGGGCCGCATGGGGGGAGATTGAACTTAGGAGGACAGATGGAAAGGCTATTGAGCAGCTAAGATTTGCCTTGTCTACGAGCAAGTTGGATACGGCGTCTTCGACGGTTTACTGTTTTATTTATAAAATGGTTATGACCGCATGACGTTGTGAGTTCTGTTCAAAACGGCGTAGTGAAAATATTCGACAGGGAAATATAAGTGCCTATTTTTCCGCGATAGCAACAACTGCTATCGCGGAAAAATCCGCTGCGAATAATTCTACTTCGCCCGCAACTCATATCCCACCGCCATCGTCTGCAACTCAAACCGGTCCGCGATTACCCCGCAATAACTCGTCCGCGCCAGGTACGCACCCGGGCCCTTCAGATACGCATCGATATCCTGTACCTCTTCACACAACTCGAACGTGCGGTTCTGCAGCACGCCCGCTGCCTGGGCCGAGCGCAGGGCGCCGTTGGGGGTCCAGTCGGAGATGATCAGGGCGCCTTGCGGGGCGGATTTTTCGTAGCTGCGCACGAACTCTTCGGCGGAGCGGTCGCTCAGGTACGGCGCCATGAAGTAGTGGATATCGTCACGAAACGGCAGCGCTTCCTTGTGAACCGGCAGGTCGACGATGCCGCTGGCGTAAATGGCGAATACCGCGAGGATGGTCACCGGCGCGGTCAGCGGCGAAGCAGTCACCAATGGTGCGGCGGCGGTCCGTTGGAGCAGGGCTTGCAACTGCATCACGCCGAGGATGCTCAATAGCACGGCGCCGGGCAGGAAGAAGGTGAAGCGGTCGGTGACGTTGTAAGACACCGCAAAGACGAAGTTCATCATCGCCGCACACCACAGCACGCGCAGTTTCGGGCTCTTTGGAAAGAACACCAGCCCCAGTATCTGCGGGCCGATCAGTGAGAGCATCATCAGCACCACCGAATTCTTCTCGTGCCACATGTCGTCGAAACGGAACAGCGAACCCTGCCAGCTCTGTTCGGCGGTGCGGTCGGGGATGCCGATCAGGTAGCGGTGGCCGATGTCGTACAGACTCACGCCGGACGCCAGCTCATTGGCAACTCCAGGAAAGGCCACGCTGAAGCCCAGGGCGAAGCCGGGCAGGGTAATCAGCATGCGCCACTTGTTCTGCCACAGCAGTTGCAGATAGAGCGGAAACAAGACGATGAAGGTCAGTTGATGGATAGCGGCAGCGAGGCCGGTGAGCATGCCGATCAGGAACAGCTTTTTCAGTGCGCCCAGACGAAAGCTTTCATCGAAGTGCAGCATGTAGGCCAGCGTCACCAACACCACATGCAGGATGTACACCTCGGCCTTGGTCGAGACCCAGAATACGCAATGGCAGAGAATCGCGGCGGCGGCCGACAGCAGGGCGATCTGGGTGCCGGCGCCGACGCCCTTGGCCAGACGGTAGATCGCCCAGGCCAGCGGGATCAGCAACAGTGAATTCATGAAGCTCAACACATGGGCGCCGAAACCCGCATAGAGCGCGGTGGTGACGAACAGGTACAGCGGGTGATCCAGCGGCCCGAGGGTCTTGCTGAAGTACACGCCTTCGGATGCGTCGGCCAGAAACACCCCGTTGTCCATCCACTGAATTGGCCCGCTCGATGCGAGAAAACTGGCGATGATTGCCCCGATCACCAACAGCAGGGGAATCAATGTCGACGCTCGATAACGTACTGCTGCCACCATGAGTTGCACTCCTGTCCCTGTTCTACATTGCTAGCGGTTTAATAAATGCCACTGTGTTGCGCTGTACCTGTAGCAGTCCGGCCGGGCTGCTACAGGGGCTGCGGGTGTCAGCTGTATCAACGAATCGCTTGCCCCTGAGGCGCCGTTTCACCCTTGAGCCGCATCAGCATCAACGCGCCGATGGCGACCGCGAACCACAGCGTGGCGAGCCGGATCAGCACAGTCGCCGCCACCGCGTCCGCGCTGTTCATGCCTTTCCACACCAGCAAGCCGACCATCACCGCCTCCGCGCCGCCCAAGCCCCCGGGCATGAAACTCACGGCGCCCGCGAGCATTGCCAGGGCGTAGACGAATACCGCGAAGGTCAGCGGGATGTCGGCGCCCATCCATTTCAGAATCCAGTCGAAGGCCAGCGCTTCGGCGCTCCAGGCGATCACGCTGAGCACCGTCAAACCCAGCATCAGACGCAGGCGATGGCACTGCTGGGCATGCATCAGCACTTGCAGCAGATGACGCAGCAGGCCGATGACCTTGCCGCCTTCAGTGGGCACCATCAGGGTCAGGCGCTCGATCAGGCGCTCGATCAGGCGCTTTTGCGACAGCACCAACAAACCGACCATCACCAGCGCCACGCCGACCACGATCATTGGCATTGCCTCGGGGTACAGCGACAGGCCGAACAGGGTCAGCAGCACCACCGCGAACAGGTCCGAAAGCCGCTCGCTGAAGAACGCCGCAAAGCTCTGCGGATACGGCACGCCCCAGCGTTTGAGCAGCACGCCGCGCAAGGCTTCGCCTGCCTTGCCGGGGGTGGTGGTCAGGGCGAATCCGGCGAGGTAGATATTCAGGCTCGGGCGCCACGGCATGGGATGGCCGAGCACCTTGAGGTACGACTGCCAGCGCAGGAAACGCAGGCCATAGTTCACCGAGGACATGAACAGCGCGATGACGATGCCCAGCAGCCCGACCTCGCTCACCGCTGCGCCCACTGCGTGCCAGCCGCCCCACAGCGAGAAACCCAGATAACCCAGCGCCGAGCCGACCACCGACAGCACCACCGCCCGGTAGCGCCAGCCGGACAGCAGCAGTGCCTCGCTCACAGATTCAGCCTCTTGAATACCGGCTGCGGGATCGAGCGGATGATCAACATGATCAGGCCCCAGAATCCCGGCGCGTAGAGGGTCGGCACCTTGTTGGCGATACCCTTGACGATGCGTTGCGCGACCTGCGCCGGTTGCGCCAACAGTGCGGCGGGCAGCGACAGCCCCTGGGTCATCGGCGTGTCGACGAAGCCCGGCTTGATCGTGGTGACATGAACGCCGACCTTGAACAGCCGCGCCTGCAAGCCTTCGCAATAGGTCGACACCGCGGCCTTGGCGCTGCCGTACAGGTAGTTCGAAGGCCGCCCGCGATCAGCCGCCACCGATGAGATGATCGCCAGGCTGCCGCAACGCTGGGTCTCGAATTGCACCGCCAGGACGGTCAGCAAGGCGATCACCGAGGTGCAGTTGTTGGCGAATTCGCGCAGGGCGAGATGGACGTCGCGCTCGCAGGCTTTCTGGTCGGGCAGGGTGCCGTGGGCGATCAGCGCGATGTCGATCTGGCCCAGCGCGGTCAGGCAGCGGCTGAGCATCAACGGGTGAGCGTCGATGTCGTTGGCGTCCATTTCGTGCAGGGTCACGTTCTTCGCGCCCCGCGCCTTGAGGTCGGCGGCGGTCTGCTGGAGTTTGTCGACATTGCGCGCGACAAGGAAGAAATCACTGCCTTCACTGGCCCACAAACGGGCGCAGGCACTGGCGATGGCGGAGGTGGCACCGATTATAAGAACTCTTTTCATGACAGTACGCGGCTCCAGAAACGGGACATCAAAGAGGGATCGCGCAGCGCTTCCAGTCGCTCCCAGGCGGGGTACGCCTGGCGAAAGTCCGCGCCGCTCATATGGGCATCCTTGGCCGGATACAAGCGGCCTCCCGCCGCCCGGACGATGTCGTCCAGACGCGGGAATACAACGTTTTCCAGGTGTTCGCTCTGGGGAAAGTCCAGCGCCAGCGAGGTCCCCGGCATCGGGAACGACAGCAAGCCGGGCGACCGCACGTCGCCACAGCGTTTGAGCACGGCCAGAAACGAGCCTTGCCCGGAATCGGCAATCGCCCGCAACAGCTCGCCCATCGCGGCCTCGGCGTTGGCGGTCGGAATCACGCATTGGTACTGCTGAAATCCTCGTCGGCCGTAGATGCGGTTCCAGTGCAGGATGCGGTCGAGGGGATAGAAAAATGGTTCGTAGGCGCTGCGGCCTTGAGTGCGCTGGCTCGGGTGCACTCGCCAATACAGATTGTTGAAGGCGCTGAGAGACAGTTTGTTGATCAGCGAAACCGGCGGCGTGATCGGCATGCTCAACTTCGCGCGCTTGCCCACTTCAAGGGAGCCGTAGTGCGCGTGGTCGCCGACGATGAACACGCCGCGTCCGGTCTCGGCGCCTTTGGCCAGGCAATCGACCCAGGCCACGCTGTATTCGTGTTTGTCGTCGAGTTCGTCAGCCAGGGCGAAGAACTCCGCCAGATTGGCGAAGCGCACGGTGGTGGTGTCGATCTGGCTGGCGCGTATCGGCATCAACTGCAGTTGCGCCCAATGAATGACGCCGGTCAGCCCCAGGCCACCGATGCTTGCCGAGAACAGCGAAGTGTTGGCGCTGGGGGAGCAGGTCATTTCCGGCTGGCCGTGGCGCAACAGACCGAAGCTGCGAACGTGACGGCCAAAGGTGCCGCGCACGTGATGGTTCTTGCCGTGAACATCGTTGGCGATGGCGCCGCCCACTGTGGCGAACTGGGTGCCCGGCGTCACGGGCAGAAACCAGCCGCGCGGGATGGCCACCGCCAGCACCTCGGCCAGGGTGATCCCGGCCTCGACCTTGACCACGCCGTTGGCCCAGTCGGCCTCGATCAAGCGGTCGAGGGAGCGCATGTGCAGCACTTGGTCGCTCGCCGCCAGGCAACTGTCGCCATAGCTGCGGCCATTGCCGTACGGCAGGCTGCTGCTGTGGTCCTCGATCACCCGGTTCAAGTGCGCGGGCAACTCGTCCAGCCAGACGCAACTGTGGCCACGTTGCGGACTACGGGGAAAACGTCCCCACGAATACAGCGGTGTGCTCATGCGGCAATCCAGAACATCAGGAGGAATACGGCGCCGATCAACTGGCTGGTGCGGTCGCGAATGGCGAACACCACCGGGTCTTCATTCATCTGCCCGCGATGGGTGAGCATCCACACCCGCGTCACCCAGAACAGCAGCAGGGGGCAGGCCAGCCAGATAACGTGAGGAGTGACGTACAGCGCGGTGGTCTTGGCGTCCTGGATGTACAGCGCCAGAACCATCACCGCCAGATAACCCGAAGAGGCGCCCAGTGAGGCGATCATGTCCAGATCGCCCGGGTAATAACCGCGCCCTCGGGCCATGGTAGTCACCTCACGTACCCGCGCATCGCGCAGCTCGGCGTAGCGCTTGACCATCGCAAGGCTGAGGAAGATGAACATCGAGAACGCGAGGATCCAGAAGGTCAGCGTCAGATTGAACGCAGCGACCCCGGCAATGATGCGCGTGGTGTAGAGCATGGCCAGCACGATCACATCCACCGCCATCAGCCGCTTGAGTTGCAGTGAGTAGGCCAGCGTCAGGCCGTAGTAGGCGGCCATTACCGCCGAGAACTGCCAGGGCAGGAGCAATAGTGCCGCACCGAAAGCTGCTACCAATAAAGTCGGCACGAAGATCAGCCCGGCCTTGATCGACAGTCGCCCACTGGCGAAGGGGCGATTGCATTTGCTCTTGTGATGGCGATCGTCGCCCAGGTCCAGCAGGTCGTTGAGGATATAAACGCTGGAGGCGCAGAGGCCAAAGCAGAAAAAGGCAAAGACGCCGTCGCGCATCAGGTCGAATTGGGTGAAACGATGGGAGGCGAGCAGTGGCACGAAGATCAGCGCGTTTTTCAGCCATTGATGCATGCGCATCGCCTTGCGCCAATCGCGCAGGCCGGAGGTATTGGTGCGAATGGTCGGTTCGACCTGTGACATCGCCTTGACCCGCGATTCCACGCCCCGGTCAGGGTTAACCACATAGGCCTGGCGCGACACATTCCAGATCGGCAAGTCGTCTTTGGAGTTGCCGACATAGTCGAAGCCGCCTTCGCCATAATGGGCAACTAACAGGTCGCGCTTATTATTGCCCGACAAGTTGCGGTTGGCATTGGAGGCTAATACCAGGTCGAACAGTTGAAGATGTTCGGCGATTCGCTCAGCCAGACTTACATGACTCGCCGTGGCCAGAACGATCATCCGCCCATTGGCTTTTTCGGCGTTGATCATGTCGATGATCTGCGGGTCGTAAGGCAGCACCGAGACGTCTATCTGCGTCTCCAGCGCCAGGCCTTCCTTGAGCGCGGCCTTGCCCTTGAGCAGCCAGCCCAGCATCTTGAAAACCTTCAGTGGCTTGCTTCTGACGAAGGCCATGGCGGTTTCCATCAACAGATCCGAACGCAGTAGAGTGCCATCCAGATCCACAACCAAGGGCGGGAAAGTTTCTTGAACTCGTCCCTGAATTCTTGCCATGTCGAATGCTCCGTAGCGGGTCCACTCGACTATAAACAAAATATTTTTTTCACAACTTCATTTAAATTAAAGGGCTTCGCGATCGCCGTCGTGCCGTTGGCGTCAGAATAAAACAGCGGTTTGACGATGCCGATCGAGCGTTATCCGTTTCAGACTTGAAACAGCAGGCGCCGTTTAATTGGCGATCAACTAATGGCTCATGACCGGCACGTGCGCCGTTTTGCGCAAGTTGTGTTGTGACAGCAGCCGCATGACATATCCGATCTTGATCAGGGTAGGGCCGATGATGGTCATGGCGTGGAGGAAGACCAAGCCGAAGAGATTCAGATGCAGATCCAGTAGGTAGGCGCCGACGATGCCGGTGAGCAACATGACCAGGCCAGTCCACAGGACGCGAGTGGAAAGACTCAGGACGTTCGCAGGATTGAGGAAGAAATCAAACATGACCGTGACTCCTGTTCAGTGAGGGCAAGGCCTGTTGGCGTTTGCCGGTACTCAAGCTGTATCAGGATGCGTGCCAGTTACGAATGCCTTTGGAATCATGGGGTTGGGGTTCGCGAGTCAGAATGACACCCTCCCGTAGCTGTCGTTTTAACCGAAGCGGGTGTCATAATGACCGCGTTTGGTCTTCCTCGATCTGGATCGCTGCGTCTGGAGCCCTCATGAAAAACCCTTTGTTGCTGGCGCTGGTTCCTCTGGTTGCCGACTTGTCCCGCGAGCTTCCCGACGATGAGCGTTACCGCCGGCTGCTGCGGTCGTTGCGCCAGTTGCTGCCGTGCGACGCGGTGGCGCTGCTCAGGCTTGAAGACGATGTGCTGGTGCCGCTCTCGGTGGAGGGCTTGAGCCCCGACACACTGGGGCGCCGCTTTCGGTTGGGCGAGCATCCTCGGCTGGACATCATCGCGCAGAATCGCGAGCCGACCCGCTTCTCCACCGACTGCGATCTGCCTGACCCCTACGACGGTCTGGTTGACGGGCTGCACGGGCATCTGGAGGTTCACGACTGTCTGGGCTGTCCTTTATATGTGCAGGACAAACTCTGGGGGGTGATCACTCTGGATTCACTGGACCCGACCAGCTTCGGCAGCGTCGACCTGGATAATCTGCAGGCGTTCGCCAGCCTGGCGGCCGCCACGGTCATGGCCAGTGAGCGGATCAATCAGTTGGCGCGCAGTTTCGAAGATCAACGGCAACTGGCCGAGGTCTACAAACGCGCTGCCGGTGGGCGAGGGCCTCGAGAACTGATCGGACAAAGCGCGGTGCACAAGCGTTTGCAGCAGGAAATCCAGCTGGTGGGCAACAGTCCCCTGACCGTCTTGATCACCGGGGAAACCGGGGTCGGCAAGGAACTGGTGGCCGAAGCCATACACCTGAGTTCACCCCGGGCGCAGAAGCCGCTGATCAGTCTCAACTGCGCGGCGCTGCCGGAAATGCTGGTGGAAAGCGAGCTGTTCGGCCACGTCAAAGGGGCATTCTCTGGCGCCGTGAGCGGGCGCAGCGGCAAGTTCGAACTGGCCGACGGCGGCTCGATCTTCCTCGACGAAGTCGGCGAGTTGCCGCTGCCTGTCCAGTCAAAATTGCTGCGGGTGTTGCAGAGCGGGCAGTTGCAGCGGGTCGGCTCCGATCAGGAGCACCATGTGGACGTGCGCATCATTGCCGCGACCAACCGTGACCTGGCCGAAGAAGTACGCGCCGGGCGCTTTCGCGCCGACCTCTATCACCGCCTGAGCGTTTACCCGCTGGTGGTGCCGCCGCTCAGAGAGCGCGGTCGCGATGCCTTGCTGTTGGCCGGGTACTTTCTTGAAGAAAACCGCGCACGAATGGGCTTGCGCAGCCTGCGCATGAGCGCCGAGGCGCAGAAGATCCTGCTGGGGTACTCGTGGCCGGGGAACGTGCGCGAGCTTGAGCACCTGATCAGCCGCGCGGTACTCAAGGCCTTGTCGGCACACCCCGAGCGTCCGCGAATCCTGACTATCGAGGCGCAGGCATTGGGGTTGGAAGACGATGTGCAGGTCGCGGCGTCGGTCGCACCAGCACTGATGGGCAGCTCGCCGGTGGTCAAGCCGGGAGAGGGCCTGAAGGAAGCCGTCGATGGGTTTCAGACCGTGCTGATCAACGACGCCTTGAACCGGCATCAGGGCAAATGGGCGCAAGTTGCCCGCGAATTGAACCTGGACCGGGCCAACCTCAGCCGGCTGGCGAAGCGGTTGGGGATTCGATAGGCGATTGATACCGCCGCATTGATATGAATGCGGTCTGTCTGGACGAGTACATGACCGGTAGGAGGGCGCTTGCTCGCGAACGCGCAGTGTCATTCAAATTTCGGATGCCTGACTTTCTTCTTCACGAGCAAGCTCCCTCCCACACAAGCTCCCTCCCGCAGGGGACTGCGTCGGTCTGGAATGTGTGCCTGTCCGGAGCGCCCCCAGTCCTGCTAACGAGTATGGAAATCCCCTTTCTCCGGCACCATCTCGGTCCCCGGCTCGAATCCCGTGCTGGGGTTGCAGCCTTCGTCGACCGGGTCGCAATCGCTGTCCACCGGATCAGGCACGGTTTCCGGGAAGCTGACGTTTTCAGGTGGGGTGTCGGGGTTTTCCGGGCGTGAACCGCTCATGATCTCCTCCAGCCAAAGGGTGATGTTGGTTGGAGGAGTCAAGCACAGGGTCGTTCCCGGCGCGAGATGAGCGGTGTCAGTGGGCGATGTCTTCCAGCGCCAGGTTGCGCGTCCTCGGGCCGAACGTGCCGATGGTGATGATCACGATCAGCATGCTGACGACGATGAACGTCAGCACCCCAGGCGTGCCGAAATGGTCCAGGAAGAAGCCGATCAACAGGCTGCTGAAGACCGTCGACAAGCGGCTGAACGAATAGCAGAAGCCCACCGCCCGCGCGCGGATGTTGGTAGGGAACAGCTCGCTCTGATACGAGTGATAGCTGAAGCTCAGCCACGCGTTGCAGAAGGTGATCATCACGCCGCAGACGATCAGCCCTGCCGCCGTGCTCTGTTGGGCGAACAGGGTGCCGAACACCATTGCGCCCAACGCCGAGCCTACGATCTGCCACTTGTTCTCGAAGCGGTTGGCGAACTTGACGAACAGCAGCGGCCCCAGCGGATAGGCGAGGGTGATGATGAACGCATATGCCAGGCTGTGGGTGACGCTGACGCCTTGCCCTGAGAGCAGCGCCGGCAGCCAGTTGCCGAAACCGAAAAAGCCGATGGCCTGGAAAACATGAAAGACGATCAGCATCAGGGCGCGGCGACGATAGGGCGGCTGCCAGATATCGGCGAAACGGCCTGTGCCCTCGACCGCCACGTTATGGGTTTCCGGCTCGTCCAGCGCCGTGCCGTGATCCTTCACGCAACGCGCTTCCAGGTCATCCATGATTTTCTCGGCCTCAGCGAAGCGCCCATGCTGCGCCAGCCAGCGCGGCGATTCGGGCAGGCGTGAGCGCAGCCACCAGATGAACAGGGCGAACACCGCGCTGGCCAGCACCACAAAGCGCCAGCCCGAGAAGCCGAACGGATCCTGAGGCACCAGCCACCAGGACATCAGCGCCACAGCAGGCACCGACAGAAACTGCACGAAGAAGGCGAAGGCGAACGCCGAACTGCGCATGCGTTTGGGCACCAGTTCCGACAGATAGGCGTCGATGGTCACCAGTTCGATGCCCAGGCCGATGCCCACCAGAAAACGCATGCAAATGATGCCCAGCGCCGAGGTCTGCACGCCCATCAGCACGGTGGCGACGGTGTACCAGATCAGTGCGAAGGTGAAAATCGCCCGACGCCCGAAACGGTCGGCAATCGGACTCAGCAGGCTGGCGCCGAGAAACAGGCCGAGGAAGGTTGCCGAAGCGAACGCCGCCTGATCGGAGAAGCCGAACACGCCGGCGCTGCCGGTGGCAAACAGTCCGGCGCGAATCAGGCCAGGGCTGATGTAGGCGGTCTGAAACAGGTCATACAGCTCGAAAAAGCCGCCGATGGACAACAGCGCCACCAGTTTCCAGATGGTGGCAACGGCGGGCAGGCGGTCGATTCGGGCAGAGACTTGCGAGGCGCGAACCGGGTCGATGCCGTCCGGTTGGGCGTCGCAGTGATCGGAGGAGTGTGAAAGCGAGGACATTATTGTTTTCCAGTTCCGTGGGACGACGCATGTTAGAGCTTTTGCATTGATTCAAGACAAAATATTTCCGGGCGTTTAAGCTCCATGGCTGATCGCAATCACCCGCCGGACTCCCGTGAAATACAGACTCCCGACCACCGCCACCGCTCCTTTCTGCCCCTCCGCCGTGACCGACAGCGTCGCCATCCCGGCCAATGCGTCGTTCTTGCGCAAAATGATGCTGTTCGTCGGCCCCGGTCTGCTGATCTCCATCGGCTACATGGACCCCGGCAATTGGGCCACGGCCATCGAAGCCGGCTCGCGGTTCGGCTACGCGCTGCTATTCGTCGTGGTGCTGGCGAGCCTGTCGGGGATGGTCTTGCAGAACCTCTGCTCACGCCTGGGGATCGCCACCGGGCGCGATCTGGCGCAGCTGTCCGCCGAGCGCTATAGCCATCGGGTCGGCATGGGGCAATGGATTCTGGCGGAGCTGTCGATTCTGGCGACCGACCTTGCCGAAGTGCTCGGCGCCGCGCTGGCCTTTCACCTGTTGCTGGGCGTCTCGATCACGACCGGCGTGGCCTTGACCGCGTTCGATACGGTGATCGTGCTGGCATTGCAGGGCGCCAACTTCCGCCGCCTGGAGGCCATCGTACTGGGCCTGATCGCAACCATCGCCACCTGTTTCTTCATCGAGCTGGTGCTGATCAAACCGTTCTGGCCGGATGTGTTCGCGGGCCTGAAACCGTCCTGGGATGTGCTGAGTGCTCAGGAGCCGCTGTACATCGCCATCGGCATTCTTGGCGCGACGGTGATGCCGCATAACCTGTACCTGCATTCATCGGTGGTGCAGACACGGGTCAATGGCACGTCGGTGGAAAGCAAGGCCAGCGCGATTCGCTATGCCCGGGTCGATACCATTGCCTCGCTGAGCATGGCGCTGGTGATCAACGCCGCGATCCTGATCCTCGCCGCAGCAGCCTTCCACGGCAGCGGTCACGCCGATGTGGTGGAAATTCAGGACGCCTATCACCTGCTCGATCCATTGGTCGGCGGGGCGCTGGCGAGCGTGTTGTTTGGTGTGGCATTGCTGGCGGCGGGGCAGAGCTCGACCTTCACCGGCACCATTGCCGGGCAAGTGGTGCTGGAAGGTTTCCTCAAGGCCAAGATTCCATGCTGGCAACGTCGTTTGATCACACGGGCGTTGGCACTGATTCCGGCGCTGATCGGCGTGATCTGGTTCGGTGACGGCGCAGTGGGCAAGATGCTGGTGCTGAGCCAGGTCGTGCTCAGCCTGCAACTGCCATTCGCGTTGTGGCCGTTGATCCGCTTTACCAGCGACAAACAACTGATGGGCCCATTCGCCAACAGCACCCTGACCAAGACCCTGGCCTGGGGGTTGTTCGGCCTGATCTCGGCGGCGAATTTGGCGCTGATGTATTTCTGGGTGAGCTGAAGCGATTCCGCTTCGGCGCTGTTGATGCTCTTTGATGGTGCCCACGCTCCGCGTCCGCCGGGGGTAGACGCAGAGCGTCAGAGGCTGCATTCCCACGCGGAGCGTGGGAATGATCAAAATAGATAGATTTGCTAGGCATTCCCACGCGCTCAACTCAACAAGATCCCCCGCGCCATGCCGGTGGCGGCGATGACGATGACCACCATCAATGCCGCTTCCATATGACTGATCCGGGCAAAGCGTCGTGAACGGCTGGTATCGATGGGCAGATTTTTCTTGAATGCGATGCGCCATTTGATCAGGGCGAACATCGGCACCACCTCCAGCGCGAGAATGGCGACGAACGCAGTCATCTTCAGATGAAACAGCGGTTGGTGCAGGTAATAGAACGAGCCTTTCTCCAACCCGCCAAACGCTCGAAAGGCGCCGGTCACCAACAGAATGCCCGCCGAAACACCCCAGATATTGTCGACCACGAACACATCGCGAAAGGAGCGTGGATCATCGGTGCGCAATCGCCGCAGCGCCCGTCCCCGCGCCAGAACCGCCGCCAATGCAAAGCCGAAAGCCAACAAGTGCAACGCAGCCAGTACCCATTTGATGAGCATGCTTCAACTCCCCCGAGCGATGTCTGATGCAAGCGCCAACAGAGCAAGCTTAGCGGGTCGTTGGGGTTATGCCCGGACGAAACGTGGGACTTTCATCAACGTTCAGGATGAGCGGACTCATCCTGATGCATTGGTGTCAGTTCGCCTCTTTCACTGCACTCAGGAACGCGCAGGTCCTTTCCTGCTGCGGGTTCTCGAAGATCTGCGACGGCGTACCCTGTTCATGGATCTGGCCCTTGTAAAAAAAGCACACACGATCCGCGAATTCCCGGGCAAAGCCCATCTGGTGGGTGACCATCAGCATCGTCAACTTGTGCTCGGCGCCGAGCTTGCGGATGACGTTGAGCACTTCGCCGCACAGTTCAGGGTCCAGCGCCGAGGTCACTTCGTCGAACAGCATCACCTTGGGACGCATGGCCAGGGCGCGAGCGATGGCGACGCGTTGCTGCTGACCGCCGGAAAGCTGCGAAGGGTAGTGCTCGAGTTTAGTGCCCAGGCCGACCAGTTCCAGCAGGTCGGCGGCGCGCTCCCGGGCTTCCTTGGCCTTCATGCCCAGCACATGCACGGGCGCTTCGATGACGTTCTGCAATGCGGTCATGTGCGGGAACAGGTTGAAGCTCTGGAACACCATGCCGATCTTGCCGCGCACTCGACGAATATGTTTGTCGTTGGCCGGCACCAGCAGGCCGCCGCGTCCCGGCATGTGGGTCAGCGACTCGCCGTCGACCTGAATCTGCCCTTCGTCGATGCCTTCCAGGGTCATCAACACGCGCAGCAGGGTGGATTTGCCCGAGCCGCTGGGGCCGATGATCGCGACTTTCTCACCGGGGGCGACGTCGAGGTTGAGCTTGTCCAGCACCGTGAAGTTGCCGTAGCGCTTGGTCACGTCCTTGAAGCTCACCAGTGGCTGAGCGCTGTGGGACAGGGGCATGGCGTTGGCCTCATGAGGGTGCGCGGTCGCTGCCAGTTGCGTGAATTGCGAGAAGGCAGCCGACGAGGTCGATACGGTAGAAGTCATTAGCGTAGCTCCAGGCGCAATTCGAGGCGCCGTACCAGATAGGCCAGAACAATGCTCAAAGCCAGGAAGAACAGGCCGACCATGGTGATCGGCTCCAGATAACGGAAGCTTTCCGATCCGATGTTTTTCGCCTGTTGCATGATCTCCACCACGGTGATCGCCGACAGCACCGGGGTGTCCTTGAGCATGGCGATCAGGTAGTTGCCCAGCGGCGGCAGAATCGGCCTGAACGCCTGGGGCAGGATGATGTTGCGATAGGCAATATAGGGCGTCATGTTCAGCGCGGTGACCGCTTCCCACTGCGCGCGGGGCACGGCATCCAGACCACTGCGATAGACCTCGGCGATGTAGCAGGCGTAGTGCACGCCGATGCCGATGATGCCCACCTGCATCGCGCTCATGCTGACGCCATAGTTCGGCAGCACGTAATACAGGAAGTACACCTGAATCAGCAGCGGCGTACTGCGGATGAACTCGATCACCAGCGTAGTCGGCCAGGACAGCCAGTAGTGCTTGCTGCGCCGGCCTATGGCCAGGAACAGGCCGAGCACGATGGCGATCACGAAACCGATCAGGGTGATGCCCAGGGTGTTGAGGGAGGCGCGCAGCAGGTCGGGAAGAATCTGCAGCGCGTACTGCCAGTCGAAGAAACTGTTCATGACAGACCTCCGCGCATCCGGCCACGGCTCAAGCGGCGTTCAAAGCGGCGCATGGCGAAGTTGATCAGCTGCGCCATGACGAAATACATGATCAGCGCCAGGGTGAAGATCTGCAGGGTTTCGAAGGTCGCCTGATCGAGCTGGCGAGCGCGGAAGCTCAGGTCCGACAGGGTGATCAGCGATACCAGCGAGGTGTTCTTCAACAGTTCGATCAGCAGGTTGGTGCCCGGTGGAATCGCTGCCAGCAGTGCTTGCGGCAGGATGATCCGGCGAAAGCGGGTGAAGGCCGTGAAGTTCAGCGCAACGCTGGCTTCGTATTGCCCCTTGGCGACCGAACTGATCGCGCCGCGCATCACTTCCGCCCCATAGGCGCCGATGTGCAGACCCAGGCCGACAATCGCTACGGCGAAAGGGCTCATCTCGATATTGAAGGGCGGCAGCGGCAGCACGAAGAACAGCCAGAACAACTGCACCAGCAGCGAGGTGCCGCGAAACAGTTCGATGTAGGCGATGGAGAACCAGCGCACCGGCAGCCAGGGCGACATCCGCCCCAGAGCGGCGAGGATCGCGGCGGCAATCGCCAGCAACGATCCGTAGAACGTGACCTGGAGCGTGACCCAGGCGCCTTGTAGCAATAACGGTAGTAATTCGCCCATGGCTCGACCCAGTGTTCAGGTTTACGCAGGGAATGGGCGCGGCCCGCAGGAGCCGCGCCCGGCGTGGTTCAGATCGACGCAATCACTGACCGCACAGCTCGGCGGCGGTCTTGGTGGTGAGGTTGTCTTTGTCGAAGCCGAACGGGGCGACGGCCTTGAGGTGATCCTCGGTACCCAGCCACTTCTTCAACTCGGCATTGACGGCGTCGCGCAGGTCCTTGTCTTCCGGGCGGAAGGCCAGGGCGCCATAGCCAATGTGCGATGGATCGTCCTTGAAGTCGGTTTCAGCCATGACCTTTTCGCCACCCTTGCTTGCCAGACCTTTCATGGTCAGCTGGGTACCGACGGCGGCATCGGCCCGCCCGGCGCGCACGGCCTGCAATTGCGCGGTGGTGTCCGGCACCTGAAGAATCTGCGAGTCTTTCACGCCGCTGTCTCGCGCATATTGCAGGTTGACGGTGCCGGCCATGATCGCCACTTTAAGGTCGGGGTTTTTGGCGATGTCTTCATAGCTGTGGAGTTTTTTCGGGTTGCCTTTCTCCACCAGCAGCGCGTCCGGTAACTGGTACTGCGGGTCGGTGAAGATCACCTGCTTGCAGCGCGCCGGGGTGATGTACATGCCCGCGGCAATCACGTCGAAGCGACCGGCGCGCAGCCCGGGAATCAACGATCCCCATTCGGTGAGCACGCCGTCGACCTTCTTGATACCCAGTTTGGCGAAGATGATCTTGGCGATTTCAGGGGATTCGCCGGTCACGTTGCCATTGGTTTCGGTGTAGGCGAAAGGCGATTCGTTGGCGTAGCCGATACGGATGGCGCTGTTGGCCTTGACCGTTTCCAGGGTGGTCGCCGCCTGAGCGCCGGCGGTCAGGCCGAACAACGCACAAGCCACGAACAGGCGACGCAGGGGAAGGGTGACGCTGTGTGCAAAATTGCTCATCGATAAAATCTCCTGTTTCTTGTGGACCCGTTGCAAACGGCTCTGTGTTAGGAGGCAGTGACGCTAAGAGCAAAACGTACTGGAGCAGGCTTTTGTATGCCGCTCATACGGCCGGGGCCGTACCAGTACAAGTCGATATGAAGGTTTTTGACTGCTGTGATGGCAGTTTTGCTTCGACCTGACACCGAGCATACAAAAGGTCTGCCAGACATTGCATTGCACTAGGACAATTGCCCGAGGCGTATTCTCAGGGGATGCTGTCCGCATCGGATTTGGACAAGGTCTTCAGGCAATGATGGAAAAATGGCGAGCGGCCGTGGATCAGGCCCGGGGTGGCGAATCCAAGTACAAGATTCTGGTGCAGGCCATCGCCAGCGACATCGAGAATGCCGTGCTGGTGGACGATCAGCGTCTGCCGCCACAACGTCAGGTCGCAGACGCGGTGGGCATCAGCGTGCAGACCGTGACCAATGCCTATAAAGAGTTGGAACGGCAGGGGCTGGTGCGTTGCGAGGTCGGGCGCGGCAGCTTTGTGTCCCGGCGCATGAGCGACCGCGTCGCCACTTACATACTCGACAGCCCCGAACGGGCGCTGGTGGACTTCTCCACTGCGCGCATCATGCACACCCTCGAGCACGACCGCTTCTGGCGCGACACCTGCGCCGAGCTCAGCACCGAAGAAGACCAGCCCTGGATTCGTGCCTGCCGACCCATCGCTGGCTTCGAGTCCCATCGTGAGGCGGCGGTGCACTGGATCGGGCGTCAGGGGCTGAAGGTCGAGCGCGATGACATCCTCATCACCAACGGCGCGGCACACGGCATCTTTCTCGCCCTGGCATCTCTGGCCGGTCCCGATGATGTGGTGCTGTGCGAAGGCCTGACCGACCACGGCGTGATCGGCAATTCCCAGGTGCTTGGGTTCACGCTCAAAGGCCTGGAAATGGATCGCTACGGCATCGACCCCGAGCATTTCGAGGACATGTGCAGCAACGAACGCATTACCGCCCTGGTGTGCACGCCGAACCTGAGCAACCCCACCACCAGCCTGATGCCCGACAGCCGCCGTCGCGAGATCGCCGACATCGCCCGGCGTTTCGGCGTACACATCATCGAGGACGACGTGTACGGGCCTTTGCTCGATGAACGCCGCGCGCCGCCGATCAGCCATTACCTGCCGGAACTGTCGTTCTATTGCACCAGCATGACCAAGTCGATTCTCACCGGTATGCGCGTTGGTTTTCTGACCATGCCCAAGCGCCTGGCCCTGCGCACCGAAAGTATCCTGCGGGTCAACAGCTGGATGGCGACGCCGATGATGGCCGAAGTGGCCGCGCGCTGGATTCGCGATGGCCGTGCCGACACCCTGTTGCGCCTGCAACGTCGGCTGTTGAACGGGCGGCAGGCGATGGTCAGCGAATACCTGAGCGAATATATCCAGGGCCAGCACCCCAATTCGCTGAACGCCTGGATTGGCATTCCCAAGCACTGGGAACTGGACAGCCTGGTGCGCGAGTTGCGCCAACGCCACATCGCAGTCGCCTCACCCGACCCGTTCACCGTTCGCGGTGTGCCACGGGCGCGAGGCGTGCGGCTGTGTGTCGGCGCCGAATGCACTGATGAAGAAATGCGCGAAGCGCTGATCAGCATGCGCGAGATCTTCGGGCAGTACCCGAGCATTCATGATTTCTAGATAGGCCGCAGCTCCTACAGCGCCCGCTCAGAAGCGATCCGTCCTTCGACGCTAGCCCCTAAAGAGATCGAAAAAAGATTTATCTGAAAATTGCCCTAGTACATTCATCAGCACAATTTGCCGCTTTTAGACTGCGACCAACACTCAGGTCGGGACGCGGTCATGTCAGGGTTGCAGCTCAACGATGTCTATCTCGCTCGTCAGCGCATTGCGTCGCTGGTGCGGGTCACGCCCATGGAGCATTCGCCGAGCCTGTCGAAACGGGTTGGCGTGCCGGTCTACCTGAAGCTGGAATCGCAGCAAATCACTGGCAGCTTCAAGTTACGCGGCGCGAGCAATGCCATCGCGCAACTGCGCATCGAGCAACGCGCCAAAGGCGTAGTTGCCGCCTCGACCGGTAATCACGGTCGCGCCCTGGCTTACGCCGCTTCGCAACTTAACGTCAAAGCCACCATCTGCCTCTCGCAATTAGTACCCCCCAACAAGGTCCAGGCCATTCGCGACCTCGGTGCCGAGGTCTGCATCATCGGCCGCTCTCAGGACGACGCCCAGCACGAAGCTGAACGCATTGCGCGGGAGCAGGGCGCCGCATTGCTGCCTCCTTTCGACCATCCGGCGATCATTGCCGGGCAAGGCACGCTGGGGCTGGAAATCATCGAGCAAGTCCCGGATGTCGCCCAAGTGCTGGTGCCCTTGTCTGGCGGAGGGCTGTTCGCCGGTGTGGCGTTGGCGCTGAAATCCGCCAATCCAGATATCCGACTGCACGGCATTTCGATGCAGCGCGGCGCGGCCATGCACGCCAGCCTGCAAGCCGGCCAGCCCGTGGAAGTCGAAGAGCTGCCGACCCTGGCCGATTCGCTAGGCGGCGGCATCGGTCTGGACAACCAATACACCTTCGCCATGACTCGCGATCTCTGCGATCAGGTTCATCTGCTGGACGAAGCGTCCATCGGCAACGGCATTAGGCATGCGTATTTCGAGGAACGGCAAGTCGTCGAAGGGGCTGCAGCCGTCGGCATCTCGGCCCTGCTTGAAGGCCTGATCGAGCCGCGGGGACCCATCGTCGTGGTGGTGAGCGGGCGCAACGTCGATCTTGAACAACATCTGCGCGTGCTCGCCGGAGCCAGCCAGTGAACGCCTCAACGCGCATCGAAGGAGACCTGTAATGGCTGAAGTCACCCTGTTGAGCGAAAGCGATCTGCGCGCCTGCATCGCGCTGGATGTGGCGAGCGTGGATGCCATCGAGCATGCGTTTCGTCTGTTGGCGACCGCTGCCGTGGCGATGCCGCCGATCCTGCGTCTGGACATTCCCGAGCACAACGGCGAAGTCGACGTGAAGACGGCGTACCTTCCAGGCCTGGAGCGCTTCGCGATCAAGGTCAGCCCCGGGTTTTTCGACAACCCCACACTGGGCCTGCCAAGCCTCAACGGCATGATGATGCTGCTGTCGGCAAGGACCGGCCTGCTCGACGCCTTGCTGCTGGACAACGGCTACCTCACCGCCGTGCGCACGGCAGCGGCAGGGGCGGTCGCGGCCCGTTGGCTGTCTCGCGAAAACAGCCGCAGCGTGGCGTTGATTGGCGCGGGTGAGCAGGCGCTGCTGCAATTGCAGGCGCTGCGGCTGGTGCGGCCCATTGAAGAAGTGCGGATATGGGCCAGGGACACGGCCAAAGCCGAAGTCTTTGCGGCACGGCTCGGCCATGAAACGGAACTGGCGATCCGTCTGTGCCAGAGCATCGACCACGCCATGGACGGCGTCGACATTGCCATCACTTGCACCCCGAGCCGCGAGCCGCTTATCGAAGCCCGTCATCTGCAACCGGGCCTGCACATCACCGCGATGGGCTCCGATGCCGAACACAAGAATGAAATCGCCGCGCAAGCGTTGGCCAAGGTCGACCGCTACGTCGCCGACCGCCTGAGCCAGACCCGCGTCCTCGGCGAGCTGCACCACGCGCTCGCGGCTGGCGCGGTCAGCGATGAAACCCGTTTCGCCGAACTCGGCCAGGTGATTGCCAGGCAAAAGCCGGGGCGCAGTGACGCGAGGGACATCACCCTGTGCGACCTCACCGGCACTGGCGCACAGGACACCGCCATCGCCAATCTGGCGTTCGAGCGGGCGCTTGCGGCGGGCAAGGGCCTGCGTTTCGGCGGATGAATCGTTAAAACAATTTCAATCAGTGCGTCATCTACAGAGGGCATCTGCATGTCTCAGATAGTCGTCAATCTTCCCTTTTCACGGGATGAATACGCCCAGCGACTGGCCAGGGTGCGCCGGTCGATGCAGGAGCAGGGCATCGAATTGCTGGTGGTCACCGACCCGTCGAACATGGCCTGGCTGACGGGTTACGACGGCTGGTCGTTCTACGTTCACCAGTGTGTGTTGCTGGCGATGGACGGCGAGCCGGTGTGGTACGGCCGTGGTCAGGACGCCAATGGCGCCAAGCGCACGGTGTTCATGCAGCACGACAACATCGTCGGTTACCCGGATATTTACGTGCAGTCCCGCGAGCGCCATCCGATGGACTACCTGTGCCAGGAAGTCATCGCACCGCGCGGCTGGAGCAGCCTGAACATCGGCGTGGAAATGGATAACTACTATTTCAGCGCCGCCGCCTACCTGTCGCTGAAAAAACACCTGCCCAACGCCACGCTGCTCGACGCGGTCGGGCTGGTCAACTGGCAGCGAGCGATCAAGTCGCCGCAGGAAATCGAGTACATGCGCATCGCTGCGCGCATCGTCGAGAACATGCATGCGCGTATTTATGAGCGCATCGAGCCGGGCATGCGCAAGAACGAGCTAGTGGCCGAGATCTACAGCACCGGCATCCTGGGCGCGGACGGCCACGGCGGCGATTACCCGGCCATTGTGCCGTTGCTGCCCACCGGTGCTGACGCCAGCGCGCCGCACCTGACCTGGGACGACACACCGTTCGAGAAGGGCGCGGGGACGTTTTTCGAGATCGCCGGTTGCTACAAGCGTTACCACTGCCCGCTGTCGAGAACGATTTATCTAGGCCAGCCGCCCAAGCACTTCCTCGAAGGCGAGAAGGCCGTGGTCGAAGGCATCGCTGCCGGGCTGGACGCTGCAAAACCGGGCAACACCACCGGCGACATCGCCAAGGCGTTCTTCGCCGTGCTGGAGAAGTTCGGCATCCACAAGGACAGCCGCTGCGGGTACCCGATCGGTATCAGCTATCCGCCGGATTGGGGCGAGCGCACCATGAGCCTGCGCCCGAGCGACACCAGCGTGTTGCAGGCAGGCATGACCTTCCACTTCATGCCGGGATTGTGGATGGACGATTGGGGCCTGGAAATCACCGAAAGCATCCTGATCACCGAGACCGGCGTGGAAACCCTGTGCAACGTCCCGCGTCAGCTGTTCGTGAAGGATTGACCGATGAACGATCTCACCGATAACCCGATCAGCGCGACCGTCGATTTCAGCCTGGACGGCGTGCAGCACGGTTTCCTGAAACTGCCGTATTCCCGGGACGATTCGGCCTGGGGTGCGGTGATGATTCCGCTCACCGTGGTCAAGCGCGGACAAGGACCGACCGCGCTGCTGACCGGTGGCAACCACGGCGACGAATACGAAGGCCCGGTGGCGTTGAGCAAGCTTGCGCAGCGCCTGACCGCGGAGGAGGTGAGTGGACGGGTGATCATCATCCCGTTCATGAACACCCCGGCGTTCCATGCCGGTCGGCGCACGTCGCCCATCGACAAGGGCAACCTCAACCGCAGCTTCCCTGGCAAGCCAGACGGCACGGTCACCGAGAAGATCGCCGACTATTTCCGTCGCACGTTATTGCCGCTGGCCGACATCGTGCTGGACATCCACTCCGGTGGCCGGACGCTGGACTTCCTGCCGTTCGCCGCCTGCCATGTGCTGCCGGACAAACACCAGCAGGCGCAGTGCGAGGCCGGCATGCAGGCGTTCAATGCGCCGTACAGCATGCGCATGCTGGAGCTGGACGCCGGGGCCATGTACGACACCGCTGCCGAGCAGCAGGGCAAGGTGTTCGTGACCACGGAACTGGGCGGAGGCGGTTCATCCAGCGCCCGAAGCGTCGCGATTGCCGAACGCGGCGTACGCAATCTGCTGGTGCATGCGGGAGTTCTGCAGGGCGAAGTCGAGCTACGGCCGACCGTGATGCTGGACATGCCCGACGGCAGCTGTTTTGTCGCCAGCGAGCATGACGGGCTGCTGGAAATGTGTCGAGATCTGGGGGATCAGGTGCGCAAGGGCGAGGTGATCGCCAGGGTGCATGACATCAAGCGCACCGGCGCGGCGCCGGTGGAATATCGTGCGGGACGTGATGGACTGCTGGCCGCCCGGCATTTCCCGGGGTTGGTGCAGTGTGGGGATACCCTGGCGGTGGTCGCCGAGATGGTGGGATAACGTACGGATATCAAATGTTTGATCAACCTGTGGGAGGGAGCTTGCTCGCGAATGCGTATGGTCAGTCAACACTGGGTTGCCTGACCGGGCCAATCGTGAGCAAGCTCCCTCCCACGGGATTGTGTGATTTTGCAGGGTCGCGGCGCTCAGGCCGCAATCGAAAAGATCAATCCGACGCCTGAAGCCCTTTCTGCTTCATCACCAGATTCTTGTCCTTCTTGTACTGCAACGCCACTTCCGGCGCCGGGCCGCTCTTGCCGGTCTCCATCCACAGGCGCATGCGGCTGGCGTCGGCGAAGTGAGTGTACTTGCCGAACGCATCGAGAATCACCACCGACACCTGACGGTTGGCCATGCTGGTCAACAGCACCAGACAGTGCCCGGCCTGATTGGTGAAACCGGTCTTGGTCAGCTTGATGTCCCAGTTGGACTTGCGCACCAGATGGTCAGTGTTGCTGAAGCCCAGGGTGTACGTCGGCTTGCGGAAGGTCACGGTCTTTTCCGGGGTGGTGCTCAGCTCGCTCAGCATCGGATAGTTGCGCGCGGCCAGTGCCAGTTTGGTCAGGTCACGGGCCGTCGACACGTTGAACACCGACAGACCGGTCGGCTCCATGTACACCGTATGGCTCATGCCCAGTGCCTTGGCCTTGGCGTTCATCGCCTTGATGAATGCCGGATAGCCGCCCGGATAACTGTGGGCCAGGCTTGCGGCCGCACGGTTTTCCGAGGACATCAGGGTAATCAGCAGCATGTCGTGACGGTTGAGCTCGCTGCCCAGTTTGACCCGCGAGAACACGCCTTTCATTTCAGCGGTCTGGGAGATGTCGACCTTGATCATCTCGTCCATCGGCAGCTTGGCGTCGAGGGTGACCATGGCGGTCATCAGCTTGGTCACCGAAGCGATCGGCACGATGACGTCCGGGTTGCTCGAATACAGCACCTGGCCAGATTTCAGGTCGGTGATCATGGCGCTGCCGGAGGCCAGATGAAGGTTCGCCGGATCACGATTGAAGGCGGCGGGTTCGTTCGCAAGTGCACCGGTGGAAAGTGCTGAGCCTGTAAGTGCAAATAATAGGCCGATGAGTGATGTGCGAATTTTCAAGAGCAAAGCTCACTTTTGATTGGAAACACTGTGGAAGGTCGTACTTTTCTGAAGAACGACAACAAGATCGGCGCATTTTAGGAGCATGTTTCTAACGATGTCGATGGGCTGCGCAGGCCGTTTCAACAATAAAAGCGATACGTATGGCATTCGTTCAGGTTGTCAGCGGGAAAACCCTGTATTTAAAAGGGTTGCTCCGATATTCATGGCACTTGCGCCGGTCACCGATTAGCATTCCCCGCCATCGATAACCTCCACTTGAATTGACCTAGGAGTTGCGCAATGCCCAAGGGTTTTATCAGCAAGGATTACGCTGCGTTGGTGTTTGGCGCGGCCATCGTTGCGGTGCTCTTGCTCGTTACCGGCCTGTCCGTGAAACCCTCCGATTGGGCGGGCTGGATTCAGGCCATTGGCTTGATCGTCGGCCTGATGGTGGCGGTGACGGTGCCTGCGATTCAGCGGCGCCAAGAGCTGGCCGCTCAGCAGAAACAGGTGCGCGACCGCGAGACCGGCTATGCACGGCGCATGCAGTACCTGTGCGGCGAGCTTAACGAGATGCTGGCGAAGATCACCGTCAATCTGGTCCACCTGCGCGCCACCGACCGCCATCGTCTGCAGCGCACACTGGAGGATTACCTGCATCGCCTGTTCGAGTCGCACAAGCTGGACCAGAACGATGATCGCGTGGTGATCTCCCACGAACTGCGTCTGGTGGCCAATGACATGATCGAAGAACTGGAAAGCGGCCGCTCTGACCGCGTGGTGTTGGGGGCGCTGGAAAAGCGTTTGCAGAAACTGGCCCATCGCTGCCAGGTCAACGCGACGCTCGCTGAACGGGTCTGAGTTGCATCGGCGCAAATGAAGCCCGAATTCAGGGCAAAAAAAAGCCCGCGTCAGGGGATGCGGGCTAAAGGGAAGTGCGGAGCAACGCACGATTTCAGGGAAGAGCGAATTCGATTCAGCTGTTGAGCTTGCGGGTTTCCATTTGTTACGACAGTGCTTGCGCCGCAGGCAGCGAGAGGAGCGGACCACTGACCGGTTCACCGTTCTGCATCAGGTACCAGCACGCCAGCAGGCCGCGTTCACGAAGCTGTGCGGGGACTGCGCTGCCAACTACCGACATGATTTGAACCTTGGTCATAAGTGCCTCCATCAATCTATGGGGCTACTTTACGGCGCGGTTACGGCCAGCAGAAATCACTGTTCTCGATAGTCGTCATTGATGAGCGAGAGGTCAGGTTTTGCGAAGCGGAAAACGGCGGAGCGGGGAACCGGTCACATTGGCAGGCATTGCGCCCTTCAGAAATCACATCCGGTCACGACTAACCCGTTCTGCGGGGGCTGCCAGTTCCAGCCAGAAAATGCGGGATCAGTCGACCACCTGATCCAGCATCGCGATGACTTCGTATTCGGAAAGCAGGCCTTTCTCCACCAGATTCTGCGCCAGTAGCGAGACGAACTTGGCGGTTCGGTGGCCCTCCAGGCTTTTGAGTTCAGTAAGGGCGTTGTAGACCTTACTGGACGTACACAGTCCGGTGGCGCGGTGCGGGTTTTGTGTCGGCATGGGCGTCCCTTCTTATAGATGATTGACAGGCGTGCGCAGCAAACATGCAGGTTGACAGTATGAAGTATGTCGTCGGGCTGTGACTGTTCTGGACGCGACCTTTTCAATCGCAGTTCAAACATCGTCGGCGCTCTGTCAAATGACGAAAATTTCATTTAAACAGACGCGTTTATACTTACCTGTCCCCGGAAACGACAACCCCGCCTGTTGAGCGGGGTCGTGTATTAAAAGCGCTGTCGATCGTTGATCGGCATGGGTGACAGTAGCAGCGCTGCTACCAGCGACCGCCACCGTGGTAATAACCTGGAGGCGGGCCGTAAGGGCGTGGCGGGCCATAGTAGCGAGGGCCGTACACGACCGGACGTTCAACAACATACGCTGGCTGGTAATAAACCGGTGGCGGTGGTGGCGCGTAATACACAGGCGCGGGCGCCGCATAAACAGGGGCAGGTGCTACATATACCGGGGCCGGAGCCGCATAAACAGGGCCGGATGCCACTGCTGCGCCAACCACGCCGCCGACGACTGCGCCGATGACTGCCGCTCCACCCCAGCCTGGACCGCCGCCGCCACCATGGGCTTCAGCTTGGCCTGCAAGGGCGAGGGCACCTAACAACAGGGCAACCTTGGGGATGTGACGAATCATGACTGTTCCTCGGTGTTCAGTCCCGTTGTCGCGAGCCTGCGTTACGCTCAGGCACTGCCACGGGATAACTACTCAGACAACGGGTTTCGAAATATCTGCGAAGCCGTTGCGTAAATTTTGTGTAAGGTATTCGACAACATTGATGACAATTGCCCCGGTCACGGCCGCAAGCAACTGAATTCTACGCCTTTATCCAGGGGTTAACTAATACCGTTCAGGAGATTTCATGTCCGTCACTGCAAGCAAGGAAACACTGTTGTGCATGTCCCTCGCGGGACGTCCGGGCAACTTCGGTGTGCGCTTTCATAATCATCTGTATCAACAGTTGGGCCTTAACTTCTATTACAAAGCCTTTTCACCGATTGACTTGCCAGCCGCTATCGCGGGTATGCGTTCACTGGGTATTCGCGGCTGTGGTGTGTCGATGCCATTCAAGGAGGCCTGCATTCCTCTGGTCGACGAAATGGACCCCTCGGCAGCGGCCATAGAATCGATCAATACCATCGTCAACACCGACGGCCATCTCAAGGCTTACAACACCGATTACATCGCTGTGGCGCAGTTGGTGGATACTCATCAGGTGCCGCGTACCCGCTTTGCCCTGCGTGGCAGCGGCGGGATGGCCAAGGCTGTGGCGTGTGCCATGCGTGATGCCGGGTTTACCGATGGCCTGATCGTGGCGCGTAACGAGCAGGCGGGGAGGGCGCTGGCGCAGACCTGTGGCTTCCAATGGCAGCCTGACCTGGGGAGCGAACGGCCGCCGTTGCTGGTCAACGTCACCCCGTTAGGGATGATCGGCGATCAGGCCGATACGTTGGCGTTCGACGCCTCAGCCATCGAGGCCGCAGATACTGCGTTCGACGTGGTCGCCAGCCCGGCCCGCACGCCGTTCATTGTTCATGCGCAACAGTACGGCAAACGCTTGGTTACCGGGGATCAGGTCGCCGCGATTCAGGCGCTGGAGCAGTTCATCCTTTATACCGGTGTGACGCCAACCGAAGAGCAATATCAGGCGGCTGCGGCGTTTGCGCGTGGGTGAAGCCTGGGGCACCGGGTTGCTTGAATCACCTGTAGCAGTCCGGGCGGACTGCTACCTTCGGTGCAAGTGCATGACCCGCCGCGTGAGTCACCCCTCAAGCTTCGCCAGCCGCTCCTCAAGCGCCGCAATCCGCGCTTCGAGTTCTTCGACCCGTTCCGCCAGCGCCGAGCTGCCACCGCTCGCGCGTTCGGACGGGTTTTGCCGCGCCGCCAGAATCGTTTCCATGTCCGCCGGATCGCCCAAGGCATGCATGTAGCGATCTTCGCGTTGACCGGCCTGTTTCGGGATCAGCACCGCCAGGCCGCGCCCGATCAGGCGTTCCAGCTGATGGATAACGGCGTCCGTATCGTCGAAGTCATGCATGCGATTGCTGCGGGTCAGCAGTTCGTTGACTGTCTGAGGGCCGCGCAAAAACAACAGGCCGGTGAGAATCATCTGCGCCGGCACCAGTTCCAGCGTCTTGTCGACCCTGTGTTCATAACGGTCAGCGCGGCTGCCCATCACCAGGCGAGTCAGTTGCAAGCCTTCCAGATTGCGCAGGCTCTGCCCAACCTGGCCGGGGGTGAGGTTCATCACTGGCTCCCGGCTGGTTTTCTGGTTGCACGCCAGCACCAGCGCGTTGAGCGTCAGCGGGTAGGTTTCGGGGTTGGTCGCCTGCTTCTCGATCAGACAGCCCAGAATGCGTATTTCGGTGCTGTTGAGTCGCAGCCCATCTGAACTGTCGGCAGTGTTCTCGGCTTCGCTGTCAAAATCCGGCTCGGTGGACATGGCGCTTTCCCTAAGCGTTGAAAAGGCTATGAGGGTAGGGGCTGGATGAGGTAAAAGACAAGCCGCGTTCGCATGCTCTTCATGCGACTTACTCAATCAGGAACTGCCATGACTATTTCCCTGTACGCCGCTTCGATTCCTGTCTTCAAACAAATGCTCACCGCGCTGGGCGCGGTTCTGGCCAAGGGCGAAGCTCACGCCACCGCGAGAAACATCCAGCCTGACGCCCTGCTGCAGGCTCGTCTGTTCCCGGACATGTTCCCGCTGGTGCGTCAGGTGCAGATCGCCGTGGACTTCGCCAAGGGTGCTGGAGCGCGTCTGTCCGGTATCGAGCCGCCGAAGTACGAAGACACCGAAACCACCTTTGCCGACCTGCAAGCGCTGCTGACCAAAGTGCTGGCGTTCCTCGACACCATCACCCCTGAACAGGTCAACGGCAACGAAGAGCGTGAAATCGTGCTGCGTCCGGGCACTGACAAGGAAAAGCGTCTGAGCACTCAGACCTACCTGTTGCACTACTCGCTGCCGCAGTTCTTCTTCCACGTCACCACCACTTACGACCTGCTGCGTCACAACGGCGTAGAAGTCGGCAAGCGCGATTACATGGGCAGCTACTGAGGCGTCACGTCCCACAGGACTGAACGTCTGACCCCTACCGCCGTCTGAATCGCTCAGGCGGCGGTTCGCTTTTGTCCACCCGCCCGGCCAACCTTGCGCCGGTGTCTGTTACCATCCGCGTTCCGCTTTTCTGTCATCTCGATCGACCACTCTTCACTGACTGGTCTTTTCGTCGTTCTGGAGTTTTGATGTTTTTCCCCATCTACCTGTTGTCAGCCGCCGGTTTCACGGTCCTGACCACAGAGTTTGTCATCGTCGGTCTGCTCCCTGCCATCGCTCGCGATCTTGCCGTCACGATCCCGCAGGCCGGGCTGCTGGTGACACTGTTCGCCTTCACCGTGGCCTGCTTCGGCCCATTCCTCACCGCGTATTTCTCACGCTTTGAACGCAAGCGCCTGTTCATCTCGGTCCTGATCATGTTCGGCGTCGCCAATGCCGTGGCTGCCCTGGCGCCGAACATCGGTGTCATGGCGATTGCGAGGCTGATTCCTGCGCTGGGGCTACCCGTGTTCTGGGCGCTGGCCAGCGAGACAGCGGTCGATATCGTCGGGCCGGATCATGCAGGGCGTGCGATTGCCAAGATCGGCTTCGGGATCGTCTGCGCGACGGTCTTTGGCATCCCGGTCGGCACCTTGATTTCCGATGCGTTCGGCTGGCGCACCGCGTTCTGGATTCTCTCCGCGGTGGCGTTCGCCAAGGCCTTTTTGCTGTTCATCTATCTGCCCAACAGCATGCACAAGGATCAGTCCTCGTTTCGCAGCCAGTTCCGCATCCTGCGCAGCCCGGTGATGCAGGGGCATGTGTTGCTGTCGGTGCTGGTGTTCAGCGGCATGTTCACCGCCTACACCTATCTGGCCGACATGCTGGAGAGACTGGCCGGGTTCAACGGCACCGTGGTCGGTTGGGCCCTGATGGGCTTTGGTGCGGTGGGTCTGCTGGGTAATTCGCTGGGCGGTCGTCTGGTGGACCGGCATCCGTTGATCGCCAGCCTGACCTTCTGCACCTTCATGATCGGCGGCATGGTGATGGTGGTGCCGAGCATGCATTCGTTGCCGGCACTCGCCCTGGCGCTGGCGGTCTGGGGCGTGACCCAGGCGGCGTTGTTCCTGGTCAGCCATGTGCGCCTGATGAAAGCCGCGCCACAGGCTCCGGCGTTTGCGGCTTCGCTGAACATTGCCGGGGCCAACCTGGGCATCGGCATCGGCGCCATCGTGGGTGGTCGGGTTATCGACCATCTTGGGCTGGGTAGCCTGGGTTTTGCCGCCGCCGGGATCATTATGCTGTCGATCCTGCTGGCGCTGGTGTTGATGACCGCCAGGCCGAAAACCGAGGCGTGCAGCGCTTGATCGGTCACTTGCAGCGCTCAATCGGTAAATAGCTGGCGTCGGGCACCTTCGGTGATCGCGACGATCCCGGGGTGCTTGACCTTGCGCTCGACCGAGATCGCGTAGAACGACTCGGTCACGGTGTCGGTGTGGCCGATCAGTTCAACGTCGTACTGCTCCATCACCTCATCGGCAATCACGCTTGGCGCAATGAAAATTCCGCTGCCGGATTTGCCGAAAGCTTTCATCAGTGCACTGTCATCGAACTCGCCGACGATCCTGGGCTGCACATTCTGCTCGGCGAACCAGCGCATCAACCGACTGCGCACCACGGTCTGCTGGCCAGGGATCAGCAACGGCGCACCTTGCATGCCATGGGGAAAGTTCTGGCCGTAGGTTTTTGCCAGCGCAGCGGTGGCAAAAAAGCTCACGCCGCATTCGCCCAGCTTCTGGCTGTAGCCTTTAATGTCCAGATGGGAGGGCATGGGGCTGTCGGAAATCACCAGGTCCAGACGTTGAATCGCCAGGTCGGCCAACAAGCGCTCCAACTGGTCTTCGCGGCAGGTGATGCGGATCGGTTCGCTCAATTCCATGGTCGGCGCGATCAGGCGATAGACAATGGATTTGGGCACGACGTCTGCGACCCCGACGCGAAACAGGAGCTGCTGTTCGTCCGGTTGGGCGCGCAGCACGGCTTCCAGTTCTCCGCCCAGCTGAAACATCTGCTCGGCGTAGGGCAGGGCAGCACGACCGGTTTCGGTCAGTTCAAGCTGGCGGCCGACGCGCTTGAACAGCTCCACGCCGTAGGTCTGTTCCAGCAGGCTGATCTGGCCGCTGATGGTTTGCGGCGTCAGGTTCAGCTGTTCGCACGCGCGCACGATGCTGCCGGTCTTGGCGACCACCCAGAAGTAGTGCAACTGTCGATAATTGAGCATAAATGCCTCACTTCGGGAAAACCGAAGTATACGCCTGAAAAATACGAATTTTCCTGAAGTGTCTGGCTCCCTAGAATGCAGCCTTATCTCCTCGAACGAACCTGGACAACCGGTATATGGAATATCTTCTGCAATTGGCGGCAAGCCCCACGGCCTGGGTGGCTTTGGCGACCCTGGTGGTGATGGAAATCGTGCTGGGCATCGATAACCTGATCTTCATCTCGATCCTGACCAATAAACTTCCCGTGCATCAGCGCACCAAGGCGCGCCGTATCGGTATCAGCATGGCGCTGATCCTGCGCCTGGGTCTGTTGACTACCGTGGCCTGGATCGTTCAGTTGACCGAGCCGGTGGTTGAAGTGTTCGGCCAGATGTTCTCCTGGAAAGACATGATCCTGATCGCCGGTGGCCTGTTCCTGGTGTGGAAGGCGACCACCGAGATTCATCACAGCGTCGACATCAAGAGCGAAGAGGAAAAGGCGGTTTCCAATACCGTGATCATGGGCATGGCTGCTGCGATCGGTCAGATTCTGATGCTGGACCTGGTGTTCTCCATCGACAGCATCGTGACCGCTGTGGGCATGACCGAACACTTGCCGATCATGATCATCGCCGTGATCGCTGCCGTGATCGTGATGCTGGTGGCGTCGGAGCCTCTGGCGAAGTTCATCAACGACAACCCGACCGTTGTGATGCTGGCTCTGGGGTTCCTGATCATGATCGGCATGACCCTGATCGCCGAAGGTTTCGGCGCCCACGTACCGAAAGGCTATGTGTACACCGCGATGGCGTTCTCGGCGCTGATTGAGGGGCTGAACATGCTGGCCCGCCGTGCGCGGCAGAGGCGCCTTGAAGCCGAGGCCCAAGCGCAGAAGGCTTGATGGCCAGGGTTTGATAGCCAGGAAATGAAAACGGTCGGGGATGGGGACGCCATCACCGACCGTTTTTTTATTGACTGCGTTTTGAATCGACGATTGAACAAGTGGTGCAGCAAGTATCAATGCGCGGTGGCATGACGGTGTTTGCGCTCTGCAGTCTGCGCCATTTTCCCTGCTTCGCTACTCCGATAGTGCGGATGATGGCGGCGGGAAATCCGCAACACCCCCCACAGCATGGCGCCAGCCACAGCCAGCCAGCCAACGATCAACATCACAAGGGTCATTCCGAGGCTCATGGGTTCCTCCGGTTTCTTCGCTTTCCGTCTCTCTGTAACCGACAGTCTAGTACGACTGTTGTTGCTGAAAATTGACCGATGGTATGAAACCCATGACCGATTTGTTCTATCGGCGCTCGCGGACTGCATATTGAGGCTATACCCAAGGCGTCGGCGGCTCTATAGTCGGCCTCCAGGCCGGGTCGCGGGTTGCCCGGCATCTGACAAGTGAGTGAAGAATGTCTCGATCAGTTGACTCTGGAACCAAAAGGAAATGGTTGGCGCTTGGTATGGTGCTGGCGTTGGCGGGTTGCGCCGATCCCCATGCTTACAAGCCCGGTGTCCCTGCCGAGTACAAGCGGCTGCCGGATCGCGTCGAAATCAATTCGGTGCCGTTCTTCCGTGGCAAGGCTTACCAGAGTGCGCCCTTTGCGCTGGCCAGCATGTTGAGCGTGCATGGCGTGCAGACCACGCCAGGCCTGCTGGAAAAACCGCTGAAGCTGCCAGGCGCCGAAGACAAACTCGATCAGAGCATGCCCAATCTGGCCCGTGAATACGGGTTTGTCGTTTATCCGGTCGATCATCAATTCCCCGATCTGCTGGCCCAGGTGTCGGCCGGGTATCCGGTACTGGTGCGCTTCAACGACGGCTCGCTCTGGTGGAAAGAGCAACGTTACGGCGTCCTCGTCGGGTTCAACCAGAACAAGCGCACGGTGTTGATCTACACAGGGCTTGGGCGTCTGACGGTGAGCTTCGAAGAATTTACCTCGGACTGGAACAGCGCAGGCAATTGGGCCGTGTTGGTCCAGAGCCCTCGGCAGTTGCCCTCGCCAGTGGATCGTGAGCGCTGGCTCAAGGCGGCGAGCGATCTGGCTCAGGCCGGACAGGAGCAGGCGGCGGGCGAAGCGGTGAAGGCGATCAATAACGCGCGTTGAGCTCAATCCAGCGATGTCGTTTGCTTTGCCTCTTTAGCAGTCCGGCTTGCCGGCGGTGGGTACTCTGAGGGCGCCACCGCGGGCAAGCCGGACTTCTGTAGGGTTCAAAAACAGTGTTGAGTCAAAACCCCAACTTATCCCGCAGGCTGTAATACCACGCACCCATTGCCGTCAGCGGCGTGCGCAGCATCTGTCCGCCCGGGAAAGGGTAATGCGGCAAGCTGGCGAATGCATCGAAACGCTCGGCCTGTCCGCGCAACGCTTCTGCCAGAACCTTGCCTGCCAGGTGGGTGTAGGTCACGCCGTGGCCGCTGCAGCCTTGAGAATAATAGATGTTGTCGCCCAATCGTCCTACTTGCGGCAAGCGCGACAGGGTCAGCAGGAAGTTGCCCGTCCAGGCGTAATCGATCTTCACATCCTTGAGTTGAGGGAAGGCCTTGAGCATCTTCGGGCGAATGATTGCCTCGATATTCGCCGGATCCCGAGCGCCATACACCACGCCGCCGCCGAAGATCAGGCGTTTGTCGCCCGAGAATCGATAGTAGTCCAGCAGGTAGTTGCAGTCTTCGACGCAATAATCCTGCGGCAGCAGGGTGCTCGCCAGTTCGTCGCTCAGCGGTTCGGTGGTGATGACTTGTGTCCCGCAGGGCATGGATTTGGCTGCCAGCTCCGGCACCAGATTGCCGAGATAAGCGTTGCCCGCGACAATGACGAACTTCGCCCGGACCTTGCCCTGCTCGGTATGCACCACCGGATTGGCGCCACGATCGATACGGATCGCCGCCGACTGCTCGTAGATCAAACCGCCCAGTGACTCCACGGCCGCGGCTTCGCCCAGCGCCAGATTCAGCGGATGAATATGGCCGCCGCTCATGTCGAGCATGCCGCCGATGTATTGGTCACAGGCAACCACTTCGCGGATCCGCCGCTGATCCATCAGCTCCAGTTGCGTGTGGCCATAGCGTTCCCAGAGTTTCTTCTGCGATTCCAGATGACCCATCTGCTTGCCGGTAATGGCCGCGAACACGCCGCCGTCTTTGAGGTCGCATTGGATCTGGTACTTGGCCACGCGTTCACGGATGATGCGGGCACCTTCGAACGCCATGTGCCCCATCAACTGAGCCTGTTTGGGGCCTACAGTGCGCTCGATGGCGTCGATGTCGCGGCTGTAGCTGTTGACGATCTGGCCGCCATTGCGCCCGGAGGCCCCGAAACCGACTTTCGCGGCTTCCAGCACCGTGACCTTGAAGCCGTTCTCCAGCAGGAACAGAGCGCTGGAAAGGCCTGTGTACCCGGCGCCGATCACGCAGACGTCGGTCTCCACTTCACCTTGGAGGGCCGGACGGGCAGGGGCGGGATTGGCGGAGGCAGCGTAGTAAGACTGCGGGTAAGCGGTGTTCGTCATCCTGAAGGCCCCTGTCTAATATTCTTTACGAGTGCGGGGATCCTACCTGAGATAAAAAGCCGCCACCAGCGGGGTGGAGCGATAACCTGTCCTAAATATGTGCCACTTGGCATTCGCATTTATCAAAAGACCAGGGTATTCAGTAGCTTATGAAAATAATCCCGTTGACAGCCTGTTGAATATAAGTAGAATGCCGCCCACAGCAGGCACGTAGCTCAGTTGGTTAGAGCACCACCTTGACATGGTGGGGGTCGTTGGTTCGAGTCCAATCGCGCCTACCAGACAAAATCCGCTCTGCTGGGCGGTATCGAAAAAGGGCGACCCGAGAGGGTCGCCCTTTTTGCTGTCTGTGTGGGCTTCGCCAGCCTTTGCTACTCTGCCTTCGCGCGGCTGATTCGGCCGGCCTTGATCTCATCCACATAGGCGCGCAGGCGATCAGCATCTTTGTATTGCTGATTCATCAGATGCAGCACCGCCACCACATCAACGTCCTTGACCCGTTCGGCCAGGCGGCTGATTTCGCCCGCAGTGCTTTCCAGATTGGCGGCGATCGCATTCAGGTCACGCTTGAGTTCCAGCGCTGATTTTTTCATTCCCACAACGTTATTCCCCAAAAACCGACAGGGCCGGACTGACAGTGCGTCAGTCATAGCCCTTTATTAGCAACGCTTTATAACAACTGCGTGATGATACCGCGTATGGGGTCGGCTTCCGGTCGGCAAATTCGCCGTGTGTCGTGGGCGTCGGCGCCTAGCCTCCTGCGCCGCCTGCACTCGATGAGCTGCCAGCCGAACCTTTCGATGAGCCTGTAGAACCGCCGCCAGTATCGGTTCCGCCCGGCAGGTCGATGTTGTTGCTGCCGCCGGTGCCGTTAGTCATGGAGCCGGTATTCATCCCTCGACGTATTCCCATGGCGGGGTCGCCCTTGTCCTGGTCGGTGCCCTGTCTTTCGACATCGCTGCCCTGGGTGCGAGGGTCCATGCCGGTCTGCGAAGGGGGCGGGCCGATTTCCGGGGATGCCGCGCCCGCAAATGTTCCGATCGAGGTGCAAGTCAGGGCGCAACCGAGCGCCAGTGCCGCGAGTGATCTGTTCATCAGGTGATCTCCATGTCCTTAGTCCTAACCTGATGTTGGGCTGTCGAACTTCAGACATAGTGCCATTATGGCGACCAGCGGCAGCCTACAGTCCTTTATCAGGGTGGAGGCGGTGGCGGGGTACCTGTTTTTACGTCATCCAGCAATGAAGGCATCAGCGGCGCATCGCCCAGGCTGCCTTCAATCTGATCTGCCAGGTAATAAACGCCGGCCAACACGCCAAAGTCAGGGTTATCGATCAAACTGCGTTTCTTTTCGTTGAGAGCTGAGTAGAGGCTGTTGCGCATTTGCTCCTCCATCTCCGCGCGCTGGCTCTGATGGGCAATGGCGCCAATGCCGATGGTGCCAACGGAGATCATCAGCCCCGCGACTCTCCCCACCACGGCAGCCACCGCGCTGGCCGCGCCTCGAGGGGCGAGGCTGGCCTCGAGTTTTTCGCTGGAATGAATCGCCACCGAGGATATACCGGCATCCGGTCGTCCGGCCTCGGGGCCGGTGGCGACCTTGTGAATCTGATCGATCAATGCGACGTAGGCAGGCATCTTCGTCAGCGGTTCGGCCTTGACCAGTTGGTAGAGAGATGCGGCGCTGGTCGGTGGTGGGGAGAGAGATATCGCCGGTATCGCATTGAGATGGGCGGCGAACTGCTCGTCCGGGATGTTGTAGCGCTGGGCAATGGGCGGCAATTGCTGGCCGAGCAACTGGATGTAATAGGCCGTTGCCTGGGCGGTGACGGCTTCGGGATCGATCTCCTCGGAGACTGGGTCCAGAACCCGTTCGTGATACTGCTCCTGCAGATAATCGTCCAGACGTTGCGCGGCGCTTGGCTCGCCCTTGCTCCTGCTGACTTTGTACCAGCTGACTTTCATCGTCAGCCATTGCTGTGTCCAGTAACCCGTGAACCAGGGAATGAAGTCCGATTCGGTGCGCTTGTAGACGCTGTCCATCCAGCTGTCCATGGTTTGCGTCGCGTAGTGCCGCGCAGGCGCAGTCGCGGTTTTCGAGGCGGCGAGGATTTCCTGATCCACCTGATGCCAGGTCTGGGGCGAAATGTGCACCGGGGCTGGCGCGGGTTTGGGGGCGGACGCGCAACCTGCGAGCATCGCCAACACAGGAATGATCAGGGCGCGCATGTTCACGATGGCAGTCCCTTGAGTGTTCGAGGGCATTCGTTGCGTTGCCGACGCGCAGGGCACGGCCAGCGGTTTTTTCAGTATAGGCGGCGAAAACCTGCGACCCGATGATGCTGGGATCCCGAGTGTCGTGAGGGTGGGCTGTGCAATCTGCAAAAAATTCGCATATTCATAGGGTTAGTGCGAAAAAAGACGTTGACACATATTCGAATATCCGTAAAATGCCGACCCACAGCAGGCACGTAGCTCAGTTGGTTAGAGCACCACCTTGACATGGTGGGGGTCGTTGGTTCGAGTCCAATCGCGCCTACCAAACAAAATCCGCTCTGCTGGGCGGTCACGAAAAGGGCGAATCGAAAGATTCGCCCTTTTTTGTTGTCTGCGATTTTCGTCCGGCCTGAATGCCTCGACTCAACCATGCCGGTCCTCTGCGAGCTGTCTGCCACATTTTCGCTCGCATCCTCCTGAAAAAAATCCTGATTTTTCAAGCTATCGGCTGGACCTTTTGCCACGATGCGCGATCATCAGTGCATGGATATCGAAAGGAGGTGTGTATGTTAAGTCGGTCACTGACCCTTGCCATTCTGTTTGCCGTGTCCAGCCCCTTGCTGGCGGCCGACAGTGATACCCCACTGGGCCAGGAGCGTGGCAGGTCTCGTCCGTTGATCATCATTGCCTCGAGTTCGGTGGACCCGACACTGGTGAGCCTGAAGAAAAGCCTTGATGAGCCCGCCAACAAGGAAGCCTTCGCCAAGCGCAACATGGTTCTTTATACCGTCGTCAACATGATCGGCCAGCGCAATGGCAAAGACATGGACGCGCAGTCGACCATGTCGCTGATCCGTGATCTGAAGCTTGGTGCGCGGCCCGGCGATCAGGCGCAGGTCATTCTGGTAGGCAAGGACGGCGAGACCAAGATCGACCACAAGGGCCGTATCGAGCCCAAGGAAATTTTCGACACCATCGACCAGATGCCGATGGCCGAGAAGGAAGCGGCGGCCCCGGCACCGGTCGCGCCAGCAGCAGAGCCCAAGTCGGCAGCCGGTGGCAAGGCGGGCAAGGGAGGCAAGAGCGCTCCGGCTGCGCCGCCGACTCAGCCCGATGACTGATTCTGATTGAACGATCTCTAATTCCACGACGGGCGTTGACTGCACAGCTTTGGCGGGCAGTTGGCGTCGTGAGGGTAGGGCTTCCCTTGGCCTTGCTGCTAATATCGCTCCTTTTTTATCGAAAGGACTGTCATGAAACACTGGGCGGGAGCTGTAGCGCTGGCGATGCTGGCGGGATGCATGAGCTTGAATCAGACGCGTTCGGGCGGGCCTGCGCAGGTGTACACCAGCCAGAAACCGGCGGCGGCGGTGGCTGAGTGCATCAAGGTGACGTGGGCCAATGTGCAGTTGTTCGGTGATGTCGCCGACACGTTCATGGATCAGGGCAAGCCCGGCGAATTTACCGTCTATACCACCGAAGGCGAATACTTCGCCGATGTGCTGGGCAAGGGCGCTTCCACCACGATCAACTTCTATGCCAAGCCGGGCGCCAAGGTCGTCGACCAGCGTGGCGCAGTGCTGGCGACCTGCTTGTAATCTTCAGGCGCCAAACGTGTGGGACCGAACAGGTTCGCTCCCACATGCAGCCAGACTTCCTACATCGGCGGTGTCACGCCATTCTCTCCCGCTGAGATCGACATTGCGTTCAGCGCACCGTCGTCGGCTTTCTGCGCCTGCAATACCACTTTCACACCCGGCTTGAGCAGGCTGCGGTCACCGGGTACCAAATTGACGATGGGAACATCGTCCGGGATGACGATCGTTTTCTGACCGCCTTTATAGTTCACGGTGATCGAGCGACCGTTCGTGGTCACCAGATCGCCCACTGAGCCATTGGTCATGGTGCTGTCCTTGCCCAGATCGAATGCGCGATGGCCGTCGCCGGTGCCGGCCATTTCAGGTGGGAACACGTGAACTTCCAGCGCCTTGAGTGTGCCGTCTGCCTGAGGAACAGCAGCCGAACCGATGTAGCTGCCCGGCTTGATTTCGGACACCTGAGCCAGGGTCACGCCACGTACCTGAGTGTCTTTGGTGAGCTTGACTTGCAGGTCTTCGCCACGGTTGCTGTGAACCTTGAGCAGATCGCCTTCGACGGCGGTGATGGCGCCGCGCACGCGCATCGGCTTGGCGTCGTCTGCTTGGGACGGGCCCGCGATCATCAGTGCCGACGCGAGCAGGCTGGAAATCAGCAGGGTGTCACGCAGTCGCTTGCCTGTTGTGGTTTTCATCGGTGTCACGGTCCTGTGTGGTCGTTCGAACCCAGAGCATAGCGTCGAGCTGGCTGAGCGTTCATGACGTCTGTGTCAGAAACGGGGGCGCTGCGAGGTGAAACCGATGACGGCGATTGATCGACAGCGATCAGCCTTGGGCGCAAGCGGGTTGATACGAGGTACTGCGCGCTGCCGCATTGAGCGACAGCGCGCTTGACGGACTATTACTGCTGCAAGGAAATGGTGGTATTCGCAAGTTTTGGCTGGTTGAACATGTTCACCAACACTTCGTCTAGGATCGACGAGGCGCCCCATGGACGTGGGTCGTTGAGGATTGCCACCACCACCCAGGTGTTGCCGTTGCTGTCGCGGCTGAACCCTGCGATGGCACGCACGGTGTTCAAGGTGCCGGTCTTGATGTGTGCCTCGCCTCGCAGCGCGGTGCGTTTCAGACGCTTGCGCATGGTGCCGTCCATGCCCGCCAGCGGCAGCGAACTCATGAACTCGGCCTGATACGGGCTGTTCCAGGCGGCCTGAAGCATCTGCGCCATTTCCCGGGCGCTGACGCGTTCGGCGCGGGACAGGCCGGAGCCGTTTTCCATCACCAGATGCGGCGCGGTAATGCCTTTCTTGGCCAGCCACTGACGGATCACTCGCTGCGCGGCTTTTGCATCGTCGCCATCGGCTTCGTTGCGGAACTCCGAACCCAGGCTCAGGAACAGTTGTTGAGCCATGGTGTTGTTACTGAATTTGTTAATGTCACGGATGATTTCCGCAAGGTCCGGCGAGTAGGCTTTCGCCAGCAGCTTGGCGCTGCCCGGAACCACGTCCAGACGGTCCTTGCCCAGAATCGTGCCGCCCAGTTCCTGCCAGATCGCGCGCACTGCGCCGGCGGTGTAGGTCGGGTGATCGAGCAGTGACAGGTAAGTCTGCGAGTTGCAGCCATCGCCCAGTTGGCCCGACACCGTCACGGTGATGCCGCCATCGGCGTCCGGGACCGGGTTGTACAGAACGTCGCCCGTGCATTTGTTCGAGGACAGTGCCTTGACCTGATTGTTGATATGAATGGCAGCAATCGGCGGCTCGACGGACACCAGGATCTTGCCGCCATCGTTGCGGGTCACGAAGCGCAGGGCCTTGAGGTTGACCATCAGCGAGTCAGGGCGAACCAGAAACGGTTTGTTCTTGTCGTTGCCGTCGTCATCGAACACGGGCAACTGAGGCTGGATGAAGTGACTGCGGTCCAGCACCAGATCGCCCGTGACCTGGGTGACGCCATTGGCGCGCAGGTCGCGCATCAACAGCCAGAGTTTTTCCATGTTCAGTTTCGGATCGCCGCCACCCTTGAGGTAGAGGTTGCCACGCAACACGCCATTGCTCAGGGTGCCGTCGGTGTAGAACTCGGTTTTCCACTGGTGGGTCGGGCCGAGCATTTCAAGGGCCGCGTAAGTGGTCACCAGCTTCATGGTCGAAGCCGGGTTGACGGAGACGTCGGCGTTGAAGACGGTCGGGGTGCCCGGGCCGGTAAGGGGCAGCATCACCAGCGACAGCGCGTTGCTATCGAGCTTGCTCGCCTTGATCGCTTCCTGGACCTTGGGCGGCAATGCGGTGTTGATCGGAGCAGCGGAGACAGACAGTGAAAGCGGCAGAAGCAGGGTGGCAAGGAACAGCGGACGCAAAGACTTGATCATTCAATAAAACCCTACTGCAAATAGAGGGGAGAAAAAGGAGGGGATGAATTCCCTCATGACATGAACTGAAAAGAGCGTAGGCGCAGAATGAAATCCCGCCCAGCGGGCCGGATGCCTGGCCCTGATAAAGCGGCATTATGCCCCAAGCATTCGTGACTTGCGCCGGGGTGGGGCCGTCAAACCCCGCTATTTTTTCAAATGCCGCCGGATTGTCACGTCAAAACGCGATTTTCTGCGCTGCGTCGTCGGCTGGTGGTGCGGTTTTCGGGCTTTTGGGCCGCCAAGCTGGTAAAGTGCCGCCCGATATTTACTTTTGAGGATTGTTTTAATGGCGACTAACCGTTCCCGCCGTCTGCGCAAAAAACTGTGCGTGGATGAATTCCAGGAGCTGGGCTTCGAGTTGAACCTGGAGTTCAAGGAAGACCTGGACGACGCGGCGATTGACGCTTTCCTCGACGCATTCCTGGAAGAAGCCATGGATGCCAACGGTCTGGACTACGTCGGCGGTGATGACTACGGTCTGGTGTGCCTGGCCGATCGTGGTTCGGTTACCGAAGAGCAGCGCGCTACCGTTGAAAGCTGGTTGAAGGCTCGCAGTGAGCTGACCAAGGTTGAAGTCAGCGCTCTGCTGGATGCCTGGTACCCGGAAAAGCCGATCAACCCGACTGCCTGAGTGCCGTTGAGTTGAAAAAAGGGAAGCTGGCGTCAAGCCTGCTTCCCTTTTTGCTTTACAGGCGCCCTGGACGCTAAGGTCGCCGATGCTTCATCAGCTCTTTCTCGAGCACCGCCATGGCACGTGCCAATGCCTGAGCCTGCACGGCAATCCCCGCATCCGCCTCGACGCCTTCACAGGCATGTTCAAGCTTGTCGCATGACTCGATGACCTCGCTGGCGCTGATGATCCGCGCTGCGCCCTTGATCTTGTGGGCAACGTCGCGAATGGCTTGCCTGTCTCCCCGCGAACCCACCTCGGCCAGTTCCCTGGCATCATCCTGACAACTGCTGATCAGCTGACTGATCAGGTGCTGGATCATTTCCGGTCTGTCACCTGTCAACGCCTTGATGCTGCCCATGTCGAAGGGAGGGGGCGCTGTCGTTCGGTCTGCATTGGGCGCGAGGACGCCGACTCGGGAGAGCCGCTCATTGAGCGCAGTCAGGCTGATGGGCTTGAACAGGCAGTCGTCCATACCGGCCTCGCGGCAGCGTTGTTCTTCTTCTGGCTGTGCGTTGGCAGTGAAGCCCAGGACAATGCACGGTGCCTGACCCTGTTCCTGCTCATGGGTGCGTATCGCTCGGGTCAGCTCGTAGCCATTCATGACGGGCATGTTGCAGTCGACGATGACAAGGTCGAAGTGCTGCGCCAGCCAGTGCTCCAGCCCTTGAGCGCCGTGTTCGGCCACCGCGCAGCGATGCCCCAGATACTCCAGCTGCTGACACAGCAGCAGTCGGTTTGCGGGATGGTCGTCGACGACGAGGATGTCGAGCGTCGCGGCACTGTGATCATTGCTGTCTCGGGTGGCGGGGATGTTCGCCAAGGGGTCCAGGGTCATCAGGTCAAAGACCATCTGCACCCGTGTACCTTGGCCCTGCTGGCTGTCCAGCGTCAGCGTGCCGCCCATCATTTCGCACAGGCTGCGGCAGATCACCAGCCCCAGCCCCGCACCCGTCCTTGCCAGTTGCCCGCTGTTATCGGCCTGAGCGAAGGGTGCGAACAGGCGCTGCTGATCTTCTTCGGCAATACCGATGCCGGTGTCCTGAACAATGACTTCCAGGCGCATCTGTTGCTCGGTGACCGAATCCTCTGCGTGCAGGCTGATGCGAACCTGCCCTTGCTGAGTGAACTTGATAGCGTTGCTGATCAGGTTGGAGAGAATCTGCTTGAACCGCAGCGGGTCGATCAGCACGTCAATATTGATGCGGCTGTCCAGGTCGAGGTGCAGGGCCAGGCTCTTCTGGCGAGCCAGACCGTCGAACACTCTGACCACGGACTCGACGAGCTGGCGCAGATTAGCCCGTTCGGGGCTGAGGGTCAGGCGTCCCGACTCTATGCGGGCGATGTCCAGAATGTCGCCGATCAGTTCCAACAGGTCCTTGGCCGAGCTGTAAGCGACCTCGATGGCGGCGCGATCAAGCTGGCCTTGATCGGCGCGCATGAGCGCCAGCTCCAGCATGCCGATGACCGCGTTCATCGGCGTTCTGATTTCATGGCTCATGGTCGCCAGGAAAGTGCTTTTCGCCCGGTTGGCATCGTCGGCCTGTTGTTTGGCAGTTTGCAATTCCTCTATCAACTGGCGGCGCTCGCTGATGTCGATCCAGCCGCCGATGATGCCTTGGACCTTACCGAGTGAGTCCCGAAACGGCAGGATCCAGTGGTAGATGGTCAGCGCACGGTCGCCGATGTGCAGGGCGCGATCGAGGATCAGCGGCTTGTTGTCGACCATGACCTGCTGATAGTCGGCAACGTACTGCCGGGCTTCCTGCATGTCGCTCAGGGGGCCTTCGAGAAAACTTTTGCCGATCACCTCTTCACGTCTGGCACAAAACGCGGTGAGGTAACTGTCGTTGCACATCTGCAGCAGGCCGGCGCGGTCGCGGACGTAGATTGGGTGCGGGGTGCCATTGACCAGCGCGCTCATAAACTCGAACTGATCACTGAGCGCTCTTTCCGCGCGTTCACGTTGCTTGATCTGCCGTCGCATCCACGCGTTCCACGCCAGTGAACCGAGCAGCAGCAGGCCCGCGCCGCTGATGATCTGGTAGACCAGTAACTGATGGTCCTGCCAGGTGCCCGCGCCAGTGGGGATGTAGGTGCGCCAGCGATTGTTGATCACGGCGAGGTCTTCCGGCGCGATGCTCGACAGGGCCTTGTCGATGATCGCGCTCAACTCGGTGGCGTTGCGCGAGGTCGCCATGGCGATACGTGCAGGCTCCTGACCCACCGTCACGCGCATTTGCAGCGCATCGTGCTGGGCCCGGGAGGACAGGAAATAACTGGCGCTGAACAACGAGGTGATCGCACCTTCCACACGACCGTGGGCAAGCATGTCCAGTGCCTGAGCAGGGTTGTCGACCTCAACCGGGTAGATGGTCGGGTAAGTCTGCCGCAGGTAAGGCAATACCGGGCTACCGAGGGTCAGGGCGATACGCTTGCCAGCCAGCTGGTCGAGATTGGCTGGTCCTGAAAGTTCTTTGCGGGTCACCAGCACGAACGCGTTATCCATGTATGGCCGGCTGAAGTTGAATCGATTCTCGCGCTCGTCGCTGGACGCCATGGCACCGATCAGGTCCGCCTGACCCTGCTCGAGCCGATTCATCATGTCGTTCATGCTGGCGGCATGGCTGACCTCGAAGCGCAATCCGGTGCGCAGCCTTATGAGGTCCAGCAGGTCGGCAGTGATGCCGCGGAAATTCCCGCTGGCATCAAAAAACGTCAAAGGGCTGTAGGCGTCGTTGACGACCACCCGGACGACGGGGTGCTGGGCGATCCAGCGCTCTTCGCGTTGGGTCAGCTGCAACTTCTGGTCGGTGAGCAGCAGGTCAGTGCCGGCGCCCCAGCGCTTGGAGACTGCGATGCGCTCCTCGATGGAAATACCCTTGAGGACCAGATTGACGATATCCAGCAGTTCGGTATTTTCTGCCCGCAGCGCAAAGCTGAAACCGTTGGTCTCGTGCTTGCCGAAGTTGGCCATCTGGATGTTGTTGAGATAGCCCTTGCTGATCACGTAGTGGGTGGAGATGGCATCACCCAGAAACACGTCCGCCTGATTGAAGGCCACTGCATTGATCGCGCTCTGGAACGAGGGGAAGGTCTGCAGGCGAGCCTTGGGGTACAACGCCTCGATGTCGTCGGGAGGCAGGTAGTGATAGGCCATGCTCAAACGCAACCCGTTGAGACCCTCGGTGAGGGATCGGGTTTCTCCGGTTCTGGTCACCAGTACCGGCTGGTCCGCTGCGTAGGGCAGTGACAGCTTGATGTCCTTCGATGAGGCCTCGTAGCCGTTGGCGCTGCCGAGCAGGTCGATCTCGCCTTTGATGAGGGCGTCGATGGCCTCGTCACGGCTTTCGTACCGCAGAACCCTGACTGGCAGGTCCAGAGAGCGGCCCAGGATCCCCGCATAGTCCGCCGTGAAGCCTTCGTAGTCATGCCCGGTGAGGGTCATGTCAAATGGCGGATAGTCCGGGGCGGAGGTGCCTAAAATCAGTTCACGTTTGTTGCGCACCCACTGCCATTGCGTCCGATCCAGCGTGACGTCCATGTGCGCCGGGCTGGAGCGGCTTAGCAGGGTAAAGCGTTCTGCGGCGGCGGATTGAGCCTGAACTGTGATGCAGAGGCAAAATAGTACAGACGCAATCCAATAGTCCCTTAACCCCTTCGGCATCCTGTCTCTCACACTAACGAATTGCGTTTTGCCATCTCGATAAGTTCTACCAGAGTCTTGGCCTTGAGTTTCTGCATCAACCGGGTCTTGTAAGTGCTCACGGTCTTGTTGCTGAGAAACATACCCTTGGCAATTTCCTTGTTTGTCCGCCCTTGGGCAAATAATTGCAACACCATCAGTTCGCGGTCATTGACCAGTTTGAAACGCTCGAGTTCGTTGGGATCGCCGCCTTGGCCTGTGGCTGCGCCGAGTGCCTGACTTGGAAAGTAATTGTAGCCGGATAATACGGCTTTGACCGAACTGACAAGTTCGCTGAGGTCTTCCTGTTTGCACACATAACCGGCGGCGCCCGATTGCATGCAGCGTATTGCGAACAGGCTGGGTGCCTGCGCGGTCAGTACGAGAATCTTGGATGGCAGGTTCATGGCGTTGAAGCGGGCAAGCACCTCGAGCCCGTCAAGCTTGGGGATGCTGATGTCGAGGATGATCAGGTCCGGCATGCATTCGCGAACCATCTGCATTGCGTCCACGCCGTTATCGGTTTCGCCAACGATCTCGTAATTTTCGTTTTCCAGCAGCATCCGGATGGCCAGACGAATGACTGGATGATCGTCGATGATAAAAACTGAGTTCATAATTCAATCCATAACAGGCGGCAAAGAAAGCGCGCACCTTATCGCAGATGTTCAAAGGCGCACATGAACAGAAGGGGGCGACGGCTATATATAGGAAAGTTCCTACATGAATTAGCGTATCGACGCACGTTTATGCTCATGTCGCTCATAAATGTTTAAAAAAGTCGAGGCGGTTCAGTGCTGAAAAAGTTATCAGGACGAACCTGTTTATTTCGATTGGGAATGGTCCTACGTTATGGTCGGGCGCTGACTACATATCCAGACCTTTGATGTTTCGGCAACAGGCATACCGGCCGGGATTTTCGGCAATTGAAAAACCCATCGTTGTTTGAAGCAAGGCAACGCAAGTGGGATTGAGATGAACTGTGAATCTCAGAGGTCACTGATGCCCGATGAAATAAGACGAAAGAGCTCCAGTGTATTCAATGGCTTGTTCAGGCAGCCCAGTAATGGAAGGCCTCTTTCCCGGGCCAGGCGGTCTAGATCCAGCAGATGGCACGAGTCCACGCCACTGAGCAGCACGGCATGGCGGATCAGCTTGCGGCGACTGGCGAGTTCGATCAGGTCGATGCCTTCCATGTCAGGCAGGCGCTGGTCGCACAGCAGCAGATCGTAGGGTTCGGCGCTGCGCTCCAGCGCCGCAAGCGCTTCACTCGCATTTAGCGCCGGCGTCAACCGATACAGTTCATGATTGTTGAGCAGGATCTGCAGGGCGATGAGCTGAAACGGGTGATCCTCCACCAGCAGAATTCGAAGGTCGTGTTTGAGCATCAGGGGTTCCAGACAGAGCGATAGACCACTGTTCGGGTGCGTGCACGAGGCGGAACACTCGACAGAATCAGGTGCAGGGTAGGGCGCAGCGTGCGCCGGGAATAAACATCCATGGGGGTGCGGCTGGCGGATTATTCGGCAGGGGTCTGAGGGCGGCGATAGGTTGTTTCCGATGTGTGTGTAGGAAGTTTCCGAAGATCGTGTTTTCGTTTCCTAGGTCAATGAAAAGAAAAGCCCGAAATCCTGAAGGAGTTCGGGCTTTCAATGGCTTTCGACTTGTCTAGACGGCGCTGGAGCGACCGGTCATTTCCCGCGCCATCTCACTGGCGTAGCTGTCGGTCATGCCCGCGATGAAGTCGATCACCCGCAGGAACGAGGTGTGCAACGGCCAGTTCGGATCGGGAGCGTTATTGCCCAGCAGATCGAGAATGCGTCGGCTCTTGAACGATGGCGTATGCCCGCCGAACTGCTCCAGTGCCGCGCCACAGAAAGCGTTCAGGAGGATTTCCAGGGTGGTGTAGGCGCCGATCTCGTGCAGGGTCTTGCGCTTGTCCTGAAAGATCTTCTTGCGCGCCATGTCCTTGGCGCTGAGCACACAGCGTTTGGCCGGCCCGTGCATGTGTTCGACCAGGTCCCCCTCCAGCGTACCCGCGAGCAACGCATCCTGTTGTTCGACGAAGGCACGGGCAGCGGCGTTGGTCAGGTGTTCGATGGCCTTGCCGCGCAGAATCGCCAGTTTTCGGCGTCGCGAGTCGTTGGGCCCGAGCTGACGATAGGTTTCCGGCAAATCATCGCCGACCAGCCCCAGTAGCAGTGATTCGACTTCCGGGTAGCTGAGCAGCTCCATTTCCAGGCCGTCTTCAAGGTCGATCAGCGCGTAGCAGATGTCATCGGCCGCTTCCATCAGGTACACCAGAGGGTGCCGCGCCCAGCGTTGGTCTTCGAGCTGTGGCAGCCCGAGTTTCCCGGCTATCTGCTCAAGGATCGGCAGTTCGCTCTGGTAGCAGCCGAACTTGTGCTTCTTGTAGCCCAGGGAGTCCGCATGACGCGCGGTCCAGGGGTATTTGAGATAGGTGCCCAGGGTGGCATAGGTCAGCCGCGTGCCACCTTCGAACTGGTGATATTCCAGCTGCGTGAGCACGCGAAAGCCCTGAGCATTGCCTTCGAAATTGAGGAAATCGTTACGCTCCACTTCGCTCATTCCATCGAGCCAGCCACGGCCCGCGGCCTGCTTGAACCAATTGCGGATGGCGTCTTCGCCAGAGTGACCGAACGGCGGATTGCCGATGTCGTGAGCCAGGCAAGCCGATTGCACGACCATCCCCAGATCGCTGGGTTCGCACCAGTCGGGCAGGGCACTGCGCAGGGTTTCGCCTACGCGCATGCCTAACGACCGGCCGACGCAACTGACTTCAAGCGAGTGCGTAAGACGGGTATGAATGTGATCGTTGCTGGTCACCGGATGCACCTGGGTCTTGCGCCCAAGACGGCGGAAGGCACCGGAAAAGATGATCCGGTCATGGTCCTTATGGAACGGGCTGCGCCCCAGTTCTTCAGGGCTGTGCAGGGTTTTGCCAAGGCGCTCGCGGGTGAGCAGGGTTTGCCAATCCAAGGCCGGTACTCCATCGAGTGATTACCGGCCTAGCTTCCCGGTTCGGCAATCGGCCTGCAAGCGGAAGATGGCAGGGCGGGACGAATCAGAACCCGGCGGCGTCGACGTCGATCAGCAGCAGACGTTGGCCGTTGTCGAAAAACTGCCCGGCAGTCAGGCAGTACTGGTTGCTGGTGGCATCGCGGTAGGTGTTGGACAGGGTCAGACGCCGCTCATGCCAACCCTCGGCCAGCAGATGATAGAAATACGGGCGCCAGGACCAGTTGTGGCCCAGGTAGCGGGTGTCGGCGGTCCAGGCGGCGTTGCGCCATTCAAGATTGGGCGTGAGCTGCGTGCCGTGGCGGTCGCACTGGTAGAAGCGCAAAAGCCATGGGTATTCGCCCACGTCCGGCAGATCGCTCAGCGGCGCTGCGCCTTCGGCCCAGGCCTGCAATCGCGTCATCAGTCGGCTCAGTTGTTTGCGCAGGTTCATCAACCGTTCGCGCTCGACGACTTTCTGCATGACGTAACGATCGCGCAATTCGGCGAAACGTTCGACAAACGCATCCGCCGCGAAGAATTCCATCTCGGCCTGAGCGAAGAGAAAACCCTGCACATAACGCGAGCCGCACTCGAGGGCAAAATGCAGCTCGGCCTCGGTCTCCACGCCTTCGGCAATGATCCAGCAGCCGGTCTTCTCGGCCATCTGTGCCAGCGCCTTGACCACATCGCTGCTCGGCCCCCCTCGGGCGGCGGCCTGGAACAGACGCATATCAAGCTTGAGGATGTCCGGTTGCAGCGCCAGCACGCGGTCGAGTTGCGAATACCCGGCGCCGAAATCATCGATGGCAATGCGCGCACCGGCCTCACGATAACGGGCCACGACATCGCTCAGGCGTTGGCTGTCGCCACCCAGTTCGGTGATTTCAAACACGATGCGTTGGGCAGCAATGCCGTGACGTTGCAGTTGCTTGAGGCTGGGCAGCGGCTGGTCTGGACGCAGACGGCTGATCCAGCGCGGGGAAATATTCAGGCTCAGAAACCAGTCGCCCGGCACTTCATGCAAGCGGCCAAGGGCGTTGTCGCGGATCAGGCGATCAAGACGACGCAGTTCGGCAGCGGGCCTTCTGGGATCTGCGAAAAGAGGGCCGACCGATTGCAGGCGGCCGTCTTCCTGACGCAGGCGCCCCAATGCTTCTACTCCGGCGATGCGGCCCGTGGCGGTATCGATGAACGGCTGAAAGCAGGCTAGCGGTTGCCCATCGATCACATGGCCTCCTCATGGGGTATTGGGATTTTCATTCGGACAAAAAACAGCGCCTCTGCCCAATGTGAACCATTGGACAAAGGCGCGGGTCAGGTTTGTTTGCAAGAATGCAGCCAAATGGCCATCTCAGGGGCGTCGGGACCCTTGAAGGATGAGTCTGATGATCGGCATGACGCTGGCACTGAGCTTGATCAGGTTGGTGACGCGGCCGGTGCGTTTGCTCCGGGCGCCCTTGCCAGTGAGAAAGCCGAGCAGCGAAACGATCCCGACGCCCCACAACGGCCCGTGCTTGATGCCCAGCGAGCCGGGCAGATCGTGAGCCATGCCGCGCATGCGGTGTAGGGGACGCATCAGTTGCGCAGATTCGTGACGAATCTCCTGGCGGTGCATTTCCATGCGCAGCCGGATCAGCGCCTTGCGCAGTTCACGACGATTGTGGGTCTGAGGCAGTTTGATTTCGCTCATGGCATCAGTCGCTCGCGGTCGTTGGCCAGCTCTTCCAGCGTCGAGTGGAAGGGTGAGGACTCATCGAAGATCGCCGACTTCAGACGCAGCGCGCAGAACAGCGCCGCGAGTGTATAGAACGCGCAAAGCCCGATGATGCCGGTCAGTCGATAGCTGTCCCACACCAGAATCAGCAGCAACGCCGACAGACCGATGAGCAACAGCAGCGCAAACACCAGGGCCAGGCCCGCGAACAGCAGCAGGCTGACGGTACGCGCTTTCTGTTCCTGCAACTCGATGCCGAACAGCTCGACATGGCTGTGCAGCAGACCCAGAAACGCTGCGCCGAGGCGGCGAGGTGAAGAGGTGTTATCGGTCTCGGATGGACCTGTTCCCAGCGTCATATCGATCAGCGCCTTGTAGCCAGCAAACCGAGGAGAAAGCCCACTCCAGCCGCGATGCCCACCGACTGCCATGGGTTGTTCTGCACGTATTCTTCGGTGGCGACCACCGCTTCCCTGCTGCGCTCGCGCAATGTGGCTTCGGCGATGGCCAGGGTCTCACGGGCGCGCAACAGGCTTTCGTTGATCTGATCGCGCAGTTCATCAGCCTGATCACCGGCCAGAGATGCCGTATGCGCCAGCAGTTTTTCCGTGTCGGCAACCAGTGTCTGGAAGTCTGCCATCAAAATGTCCTGGGCTTTCTCTGCTGTTGGGCGAGCCATGGTGTTCTCCGTTGGGGTGGCAATATGGGATTTCGAGTATGGCTCATTACCGAAGGTTCATTCCAATTGGGCGCAACTTGTCTGCCATGCGGCTGGTACAGCTTTTGCTATGTGGTGGTGCGCCAGGGAGGCGGCGCGCTCCAATGCAGAGCGCGCGTTCCGGCGAACGGGCCGAAACCTTGATCTGAAACCCTAAAACCGAGAAAAACGCCCAGGCGTTCAATTTTTCTGTCTGCCGCTGTGCGCCAAAGCGGGTCGCACCGCCTTCGCTTTGCGCTGAGTTGGTGCTTTTTGCGAGAAGAGACAGAGGGCTTGTCCTGCTTTGGTGCTTTTCATCACTTGCAGGCCTGCCTCTCGATGGAAAATGTGCAAAGTGCGGTGGACACCCTGATCCACAGCTCCAATACCCTGTTCATCCTGATCGGCGCGGTCATGGTCCTGGCCATGCACGCCGGTTTCGCCTTTCTGGAAGTCGGCACTGTCCGGCAGAAGAACCAGGTCAACGCGTTGTCGAAAATCCTCAGCGATTTCGCGGTTTCGACCCTGGCCTATTTTTTCATCGGCTACTGGATTTCCTACGGCGTGAATTTCCTCCAGCCTGCCGCCGTGATTGCCAACGATCACGGCTACGGGCTGGTGAAGTTCTTCTTTCTATTGACCTTCGCCGCCGCGATCCCGGCGATCATTTCCGGCGGCATCGCAGAGCGCGCACGTTTCGCACCTCAGCTGTGCGCCACGGTACTGATCGTCGCCTTCGTCTATCCATTCTTCGAGGGCATGGTGTGGAACGGTAATTTCGGCTTGCAGGCCTGGTTGCAGAAAAGCTTTGGCGCCAGCTTTCATGATTTCGCCGGATCGGTGGTGGTGCACGCCATGGGCGGCTGGCTGGCGCTGGCGGCCGTGACCCTGCTTGGCCCGCGCAATGGCCGTTATCGCGATGGAAAGCTGGTGGCCTATCCGCCGTCGAGCATTCCGTTCCTGGCGTTGGGTTCGTGGATTCTCATCGTCGGCTGGTTCGGCTTCAACGTCATGAGCGCACAGACGCTGGACGGCGTCAGCGGGCTGGTGGCGGTGAACTCGTTGATGGCGATGGTCGGCGGTACGGTCGCGGCGTTGCTGGTCGGCCGCAACGACCCAGGCTTTTTGCACAACGGCCCCCTGGCGGGGCTGGTGGCGGTGTGCGCGGGCTCGGACCTTATGCACCCGGTTGGCGCGTTGGTGACCGGCATTATTGCCGGTGCGTTGTTCGTCTGGTGCTTCACGGCCGCGCAGGTGCGCTGGAAGATCGACGACGTGCTCGGCGTCTGGCCATTGCACGGTCTGTGCGGCGTGTGGGGCGGGATTGCCTGCGGCATTTTCGGCCAGACCGCTTGGGGTGGGATCGGCGGGGTCAGCCTGATCAGCCAGTTGATCGGCAGCGCGCTGGGCGTACTCGTCGCGCTGGCGGGAGGCTTTCTGGTGTATGGCGTGATCAAGTTGTGCCTGGGCCTGCGCTTGAGTCAGGAGCAGGAGTATTACGGCGCAGACCTGTCGATTCACAAGATCGGCGCCGTCAGCCACGACTGAGGCGCAATGTGGCCGCTTGGCTATGCTTACCCGCGAGCGGGTGGGCATGGCCGGTACAAGTCGGTCGGTTGCACACCCCTCGACATTCCTGAATACCGCGCTCCGTAATGGATCGCGGTCCGCAGTAGGAGTCGTCGATGGAACGTATTTATTCCCTTCAGGGCTTGAGGGGCGTGGCGGTGCTAGGCGTGGTCCTGTTCCACATGACCGCCGTTGAGCACAAGTATTCGGGCGGCGACATTGTGTTGCCGCCGCTGCTGGATTTCTTTCAGCTGGGCGTCGACCTGTTTTTCATCATCAGCGGCTTTGTGATGGTGATCGTCAGTCGCGGACGCTTTCAGAAAATCGCCGAATCGAAGCGCTTTCTGTTCAACCGTGTGTCACGGATTTATCCCACGTACTGGCTGTATTACTTCCTGACACTGGCGGTGGTGCTCGTGCAGCCGGGCATGGTCAACAGCGCCCATGGTTCGTCCAATCTGCTGATGTCGTTTCTGTTGTTGCCCAATGACAAGGTGCTGCTGGTGATGGTGGCCTGGTCGCTGCTGTTCGAGCTGTGGTTCTACCTGGTGTTCACAGGCCTGATGTGTTTTCGCGAGCGCTGGCTTCCCGCATTTCTCACCGGCTGGGCGCTGATTCTGGTGGTCTTCAACAGCCTGCAGGACTGGCAGGATTACAACTCGGCGCTGAAGATCATGCTGCATCCCTACGCGCTGGAGTTCATTGTCGGCGTGGCATTGGCGCTGCTGTTTTACAGCCGCCACAGCGCGCGGATTCCAACGCGTTTGATCGCCGTGGCCCTGATTGTCGCCCTGTTGCCCGGGATCGGTCTGATCGGCTACTACCGCCTGTTCGATGAGCAGGGGATGGTGCGAATGTGCGCGGTGGCGGCAGTGTTCGGCACGCTGATTCTTGGGCTGGCGCTGCTGGAGCGACGTCGGCACATTCAGATTCCGGCGTTTCTCGTAGCGGTCGGGGACATGTCCTACACCGTGTATCTGTCGCACCTGCTGGTGCTGGGCGTGATCGGCCGCGTCTGGCAAATGCTCGGCGCACAGCCTGACTCGCTGCTGGACAACGCGCTGTTCGCGGCACTGATGATGGCGGCGGTGCTGTGTTACGGCTGGGTAGGTTATCGCTGTTTCGAGAAGCCGGTGCTTGATCGCTCGAATGATTTTTCCAGGCGGCGCTTCAGGCTCGACGGTATTCGAGGGCGAGCCTAAACTGGCGATTCGTTCTGTCGAATCCTGCCATCAGAGGGCCAAGTCATGCCGCCGGAATGCCAATTGTTCGGCACCCTGGGTTGTCATTTGTGCGAAGTCGCGGAGGCCGAGCTGATGCCCCTGGTCGAGCATGGATTGCTGGTGGAATTGATCGATATCGCTGAAAGCGAAGCCATGAATGAAGCCTATGGCCTGCGGATTCCTGTGCTGCGGCGCACTGACACCGGCGCCGAACTGGACTGGCCGTTCGACACCGGGCAGGTGGTGACGTTTCTGCTTTAGATTGCCCGGACCTTACAGGTACTGGGTGTCCACGACCATGGCCTTGGCCACGGCTTCTTTCTGCGCTTCGCTCATGCCGTCCCAGACATGAACTTTGGCGTAGTAGCCAAGGCCGGCAACCACATACAGGCTCAGGGTGAAGACGATGAACACCGACATGAAGGTCCAGCGGCCGACATCGCGATCTTCGTCATTGAACGACTGCGAGTAGCTTTCTTCGCTCTCGGCGTTGGTACCGGTAGAGACGCGTTTGATCCATTGAAACAGTTGACCCAGCATGGCGAAACCTCAAAGTTTGAAATAGAAAATCTGTCGTGGGCAGTGCAAGACAACCGCGGGGCTGGAGTCTTCAGTGCCGACGTTTAAAGTCCGGCGTAGGGGCGTGTGACGCGCCGTTACAAACGCTGAAAACGAAAAAAGCCCGTCGAGGACGGGCTTTCTTTTTATGAGTTCAGGTCTGGCAGGCGTTTTCGATGTCGCTCACGAAAAAGTTCGTGATCGTTCGGGTTCGCGCCTGCTTGCCGATTTCGAAACATTTTAGAACAAATCAATTTCAGCATCTACCGCTGTCATGTAGATGTCTGACAACTGGTAGCGGTTGAGGCTGCGACAAATCGTCACGCGGGGTTGTGCTGCTCTGTAACGCGCCTGTGGAAGACAAGAAATTCAGGGTGCCGCCATCGCTCGCTTAAGGCGCCGAGGCTGGGCGATAATGCCGCGATTGTCGAACCCGCCATCGCTTCTGAGTTGCTCATGTCCGAATCCGTCTTCACACCCGCCCACAGCCAGGCGAGCACCCTTTATCTGCCGCCAGGCCCTTGGCTGACGGTGCTCGATTGCCTGTGCGAACGCTTCAGTGCCATCAGCCGCGAACAGTGGCTTGATCGCATCAATCGAGGCCGGGTGCTGGACGCTGACGGACAGCCCATTGCAATGGATCTTGCGTATCGCGAAGGACTGCGCATTCACTATTTCCGTGAAGTGCTCAACGAGACGCCGATCCCGGTGCAGGAAACCATTCTCTACGCCGACGAGCATCTGGTGGTGGCGGACAAACCGCACTTTTTGCCCGTCACGCCTGCCGGGGAATATGTCGAGCAGGCGCTGCTGCGGCGCCTGATTCGCACCCTGGACAACCCGCATCTGGTGCCGCTGCACCGCATCGACCGCCACACTGCCGGGCTGGTGCTGTTCTCGGCCAACCAACAAACGCGCTCGGCGTATCAGGCACTGTTCCCCACCCGGCAGATCGACAAACGCTACGAGGCCATTGCCCGCGCACTGCCTGATCTGGAATTCCCGCGCGTCCACAAGACCCGCCTGGTGGATGGCGAGCCGTTTTTTCGGATGCAGGAAGGGGAAGGGCAGAGCAACACCGAAACCCGAATCGAAGTCTGTGAACGCAATGGCGATCTGTGGCGCTATGGTCTGTACCCGGTCACCGGCAAAAAGCATCAGTTAAGGGTGCACATGGCCGCGCTCGGGGCGGAGATCTGCAACGACCCGTTCTATCCCGAAGTGATCAAGGATGCGGTGGATGACTACGACAAACCGCTGAAGCTTCTGGCGCAGGGGTTGCGATTCGTCGATCCGGTGACGGGGCAGGAGCGGGTGTTCGAAAGCCGGATCAAGCTTGATTGGTGAGCGGCCTGCTAAGAACATCGTGTTCTACGCTACCCTAGGCGCCCGATCACTATGCCAAGACCGACCATGACTGAAGATCTACTCCCGCCACCCGAAAGCCAGCCGATCATGCCTGCGCAGCGTCGCGAGATGATCGTTCGCAGGTTGCGCCGCGAGCAGACGCTGAGCGTGGTTCAGCTCACCGAAATCTTCAATTGCTCACACATGACGGTGCGTCGCGATATCGCCGCGCTCGAGCAGGAAGGGCTGGTGTTTTCGGTGCCTGGCGGTGTGCGTCTGGCCAGTCAGGTGACCAGCGAGCCCAGCCACAACAACCGGGTGATTCTGGAGTCGGGCCAGAAGCAGCGCATGGCGGTGATCGCCGCGCAGTACCTCAAACCGGGCATGGTCGTGTACCTCGACGCGGGCACTACCACGCTGTGTCTGGTGCCGCACATCGTCGAGCTTGCCGGCATGACCGTGGTCACCAACGACTTCAGCATCGTCATGGCATTCGCCGAAGCGAGGCACGTCAAAGTGATTCACACCGGAGGGCTGCTCGACCACGACAACATCACCGGCATCGGCACCCTGGCCGCCGATACCCTGCGCAATCTGGCCACCGACATTGCCTTCATCTCCAGCAGCTCCTGGGACCTCCAACGCGGGATCACCACACCGTCGGAGGCCAAGGTCGAAGTGAAGAAGGCCGCCATTGCGGGTTCTTCGCAAGTGGTGTTGATGGCCACCAGCTCCAAGTACGGCACCTTCGCGATGTATCGCATCGCCGATCTTGAGCGTTTCGATCCGATTATTTCCGATGACGCGCTCCCCCCGGATTCCGCTGCAGGCATTCGCCGGTCGGGCATTGAGCTGATCCTGGCCTGACCCGGGAGCAACCCGAGGTGACGAGGGTCGCGAAGCGGCAGGTGGTTCAACCTCAAAGTCGCTGACTTGGCACAGGAAGCATCGCTGCCGTCGTGACCTCCGGCGTCTCCCACAGGGATGATGACCAGCCGTGATACTGCGTCGTACCACTGGGCAATGAACGTGTCGCAGGAGTCCGCGATCCTGCGTCAGACACAGAACCTGTGGGAGCAACCCGAGGTTACGAGGGTCGCGAAGGCGGCAGGTGGTTCAACCTCAAAATCGCTGACTTGGCAGATGAAGCCATCGCTGCCGTCGTGACATCCGGCGTCTCCCACAGGGATCATGGCCAGGCGTGATACTGCGTCGAACCACTGGGCACTGAACCTGTTGGAGCCCAGGATCCTGCGTCAGACACAGAACCTGTGGGAGCAACCCGAGGTTACGAGGGTCGCGAAGGCGGCAGGTGGCTCAACCTCAAAGTCGCTGACTTGGCACAGGAAGCATCGCTGCCGTCGTGACCTCCGGCGTCTCCCACAGGGATCATGGCCAGCCGTAACACTGTGTCCGACGCCGCTGCGGGGCGATTGCTGAAGTCGTTGCGTGTCAGCTACGGCCATCCGCCGCCGTGCTGACACGCATCCAGGCAAAGCGGGCGCCGCGGATCATCAGCACCTGATCCTGTGGAATCTCCAGCAGTGGGACTTCGGTGTCGGGCACATCCGTCAGCAGGGCAAGGCAACTGCGCAGCACCCCTGCGTGGGCGACCAAAACCGTATCGCGTTGCAATGAGTTCAGCAGGCTGCCGACGCGCTCGAACACATGGGGGTAGTTCTCGCCGTCGGTGGGAATGAAGTTTAGCGGGTCGGCCTGCCGTGCCTGGTAACGCTCGGGTTGACGCTCGGCGATCTGTTGCCAGTCAAGGCCTTCCCACTCGCCGAAATTGATCTCCACCAGACGCTCGTCGGTGCGGTAATCCGCTGCATCAAGGCCAAGTTGCTGGCGAATGATTTCCATGGTCTGGCGGGTTCTGCCCAGCGGGCTGGCGATGAAGTCGACGGTTGTCGCGTCGGGCAACAGCCATTTCAAACAGGTGCCGGAAACCACTGCCTGGCCCTGGCCCACCGCATTGAGTGGAATGTCGCGGCGACCCTGCAGCAGCCTTCTGGCGTTCCAGTCGGTCTCGCCATGGCGGATCAGATACAGGGTTGGAACAGCCGGGTTGTGAGTATCCATCAAGAATCCTGATCGTGAAGAAAGGCTGTGAAAAAAAGCCAGTACATATGTGAAATATTAACGTACATTGCTTGACAATGTGAATAAATAACAAATAATGAGAAACAGTCACATGACCAACAGCGTTGCTCAAGACAGAGCGCACGCCAGACGGCCTGCTCAGGTCGTTCTGCCCGCTTTGCCTACCCCAATAAAAATAACGGAGGCTGCTTCATGTCTACACTCGACGGCACCATGGCGGGCGGCTCGGCCAGACCCGATGTTGATCCGGTAGTGCAACCCGCCGCGCAACCCACTGCGCATCAGCTCAAGCAGCGACGCCGCGCGTCGGTGGGCAGTCTGATCGGAACCACCATCGAGTGGTACGAGTATTACATCTACGGGGCGACGGCCGCGTTGGTGTTTCCGTTGTTATTTTTTCCCACTCACGATCGCCTCGTCTCCTTGATGCTGTCGTTCGCCTCCTTCGCCATTGCCTTCGCCATCCGCCCGATCGGTGCAGCCGTGTTCGGTCACTACGGTGATCGGGTGGGGCGCAAGACCACCCTCATCGTGACGCTGGTGATGACCGGCCTGGCAACGTTCCTGATCGGGTTTTTGCCCACCTATGAAAGCATCGGCCTCTGGGCGCCGGCGATCCTTATCCTGCTTCGGCTGATTCAAGGCTTCGGCGTCGGTGGTGAATGGGGCGGGGCGGCGTTGATGTCGCTGGAGTGGGGCGATCAGAAGAAGCGCGGAGCGGCCGGTGCATGGCCTCAACTGGGCACTTCGATCGGTCTGATTCTGTCGACCTCTGCGGTGATGGGCTCGAGTTATTTCACGGGTGAACACTTCCTTGAGTGGGGCTGGCGCATTCCATTCCTGCTCTCGGGAATTCTGGTAGTGGTCGGTTTGTTTGTGCGCCTGGCTATCGAAGAAACCCCGTCGTTCGCGGCCAAGAAACAGAGCCAGCAGATCGAGAAAAGCCCGCTCAAGTTCGTGGTCAAGCATCACTGGCGCGAGATCGTGAAAGTGGCGTTTCTGCGGATGTCCGAGCAGATGCCGTTCTACATTTTCACTGCATTCATTCTCGATTACGCGACACAGAATGCTCATGTCTCACGCACCTTTGTCTTGCTCGCAACCCTGGCAGCGGCGGTACTGGATCTGATCCTGTTGCCGATCTTCTCCAACCTCGCCGACCGGGTCGGGCGCCGGAACATGTACTACTTCGGTTGTGCGGTGTTGATCCTTATGGCGTTCCCGTATTTCTGGGTCCTGAATTCGGGTAACGAGACCTGGATCTTCATAGCGATCACCCTTTCTCTGGTACCCCACGCCATTCAATACGGCGCGCAGGCGTCGCTGATTTCCGAACAGTTCCCGGTGCACGTCCGCTACACCGGCGCGGGTGTCGGTTACCAGATGTCATCGCTGGTGGCGGGCGGGCCGGCACCGCTGATCGCCTCCTTCCTGCTGGTCAGCTTTGGCACCGGTTACGCCGTCGCCGCCTATCTGGCCGCTGGCGGTGTGATTGCCGCGCTGGCCCTTTCCACCCTCAAGGACCGCAGCGATCAGCACCTCTGATCGGCGCGTCATTCATCTTTTAGCTGGGAGTTAGTGTATGACCATCAAGAAAGTCGCTGTTGTCGGTTCCGGTTACATGGGCGGTGGCATTGCTCAGGTGTTGGCGCTGGGTGGGGCACAGGTGGTGTTGGGCGATGTGTCAGCCAGTGTTGCCAAGGATAACCTCGAGCGTCTGCTGAAACAGGCCAAGGCGTTTGCCGAAGCCGGGCTGTTTCCCGAGGATGCCCACGCCAGGCTGTCGGCCAATCTGACGGCTGCCGGTTCCATCGAAGAAGCTGTGGAAGGCGTGGATTACGTGACCGAAGCCGTGCCTGAGTCGATGGACATCAAGCGCGATGTGTTGAGCCGCGTTTCGGCGGCGTGTGCGGCCGATACCATCATTGGTACCAACACCTCGGCGATTCCGATTGGCGAACTGGCGAAGTTCGTCAGCCATCCCGAGCGTTTCATGGGGGTGCACTGGATGAACCCGGCGCCGTTCATTCCCAGTGTCGAGCTGATCGCCAGCGAGCACACTTTGCCTGCCCATGTGGACACGCTCGAAGCGTTGATTCGCGCGGTGGGCAAGGTTCCAGCGCGAGTCGCGGACACCCCGGGTTTCGTCGCCAACCGCTTGCAGTTCGCGCTTTATAAAGAAGCCGTGATGGTGGTGGAAGAGGGGCTGGCAACACCTGAGCAAGTCGATCTGGTGGTGAGTAATGCCTTCGGTTTCCGCCTGGCATTGTTCGGCCCGTTCGCCATCGGCGACATGGCCGGGCTCGATGTGTATGCCTCGTCCTACAAGACCCTGGCGGGCACCTATGGCGAGCGCCTGGCTGCGCCGAAAGCCCTGCAGGATCTGGTGGACGGCGGCAACTTCGGGCTCAAGTCAGGCCATGGTTTCCTCGACATCGATCCGGAAAAACGCGCCGAGTTGCTGGCGTATCGTGACAAGGCATATGCGGCGTTGAGCAAGCTGCGCGCAGAACTTGGCCCAGCGCCCGGATTGGTGAGTTGAGCTGACAGCAAAAGGCCTCGATGTTGATCGAGGCCTTTTTGCTTTATTGCATCCTCGGGATCAGATCCCCAATACATTCGCCCCAATGCACGGATCGATGCCGCGCTCCAGGCGTCTGGGGTGGACGATCACGGTGATTTCCATCGAGCCGGTGGTGACTTCGAAGTCGAGGATGTGGCCGCCGTAGGCCTGGAAGGTCGCGTCACCGGCGACGCCGTGCATGTGGATCGACGGTTGATCGTTCTTCCAGGCCACGGAACCCGTGATGCTGGCCATCTCCACATTGCTGAATGTCTTGGCGTCGAAGTCTTTCTTGTCTTTATTCCAGAACCCGAATTTGACGTTGCCGAAGCCGATCCCGCTGATGGACGCGCTGGGAATTTTCTCGGCAATGGCCAGTTTGGTCAGTTCCTTGAAGGCGTTATCGCCCTGGCGCAGGACCATCAGAAAGCCGGTCGGGGTTTTGCTGTAGCGCGGTGTGGATTCGGTTGCGCATTGCATCGGGGCGGGCGCCGTGGCAGTTGAAGTATCGGCGTTGGCCAGGGTTGGGGCTGCGTTGAACAGCACGGCGGCAGTGACTGCGAGCATCAGTTTTGAGAGGCGTTGTTGCGGTTGTGAATGGACGAGCATGGGGCTTCCTCTGTTTTTTGTTTTTAAGGGCGGTGCGACATTCAGTGCGAACGAATCCAGCGCCTGTCTTGCAACAGGCGCGCAGGTTTTTATCAGTGATGAGTTTCTGTGGGAGAGGTCGGCCTCCCACAGGTTGTGCGAGAGGCTTAGATCGGCCTAGTACTGCTGACACCGTCCACCAATCGCGCGATGTTCAGCGGGTTGGCATTTTTCAGGGCGTCGGGCAGCAAGGCGTCCGGGCAGTTCTGGTAGCAGACCGGGCGCAGGAAACGGTCGATGGACAGCGTGCCGACCGACGTACCGCGCGCATCGGAAGTCGCCGGATACGGGCCGCCGTGAACCATGGCCTCGCACACTTCAACGCCCGTGGGGTAGCCGTTGAACAGCACCCGGCCGACCTTTTGCTCAAGCAAAGCCAGCACCTCGGCCAGATCTCCCAGCTCGGTCTCTTCGACGATCAGGGTGGCCGTGAGCTGACCGCGCAAACCGTGCAAGGCCTGCAGCAGTTCGTTGCTGTCAGCGGCTTCGACGAGGATGGTGGTGGGGCCGAACACTTCTTCCTGGAGCAATTCATCGCCTTCCAGCAACAGGCGGACATCGGCCTTGAACAGTTGCGGGCGTGCCTGATTGCCTTGTTGTTCGGCGCCCGCCAGTCGGGTCAGGCCCGGATGCGCCGCCAGGTTTTCCAGGCCATGGCAGTAGCTTTTCAAGGCGCCGCTGTTGAGCATGGTCTGCGCCGGCTGCTCGTTCATGAGTTGCGCAAAACGCTGCTGGAACGCGGTGAATTCGGGCGAGCGAATGCCCACCACCAATCCGGGGTTGGTGCAGAACTGTCCGGCGCCGAGCACCACTGAGGCGGTCAGCTCGGCGGCGATTTTCTCGCCTCGTGCTTTCAGGGCGTCGCGCATCAGTAACACCGGGTTGATGCTGCTCATTTCCGCGAACACCGGAATCGGCTGCGGCCGTGCAGCGGCCATGTCGCACAGTGCGCGACCGCCACGCAGCGAGCCGGTGAAGCCCACGGCCTGAATCGCCGGATGCTTGACCAGCGCTTCCCCGACGCTGCCATACAGCATGTTGAACACGCCCTTGGGCATGCCGGTTTTTTCGGCGGCACGCACGATGGCGTCGGCGACGTAGTCGGCTGTTGCCATGTGCCCGCTGTGAGCCTTGAACACCACCGGGCAGCCGGCGGCGAGGGCGGCTGCGGTGTCGCCGCCGGCGGTGGAGAAGGCCAGCGGGAAATTGCTGGCGCCGAACACCGCCACCGGCCCCAGGCCGATGCGGTATTGACGCAGATCGGTACGCGGTAATGGCTTGCGCTCGGGTTGGGCGCGATCGATGCGGGCGCCGTAGAAGTCGCCGCGACGCAGGGTCTGGGCAAACAGGCGCATCTGCCCACTGGTGCGAGCGCGTTCGCCTTGAATGCGTGCAGCCGGCAATGCGGTTTCGCGGCAGACCAGGGCGATGAAGCGCTCGTCCAGCGCGTCCAGTTCGGTGGCGATGGCCTCGAGGAACTGCGCGCGGCGTTCGGCAGGCAGGCTGCGCAATACCGGGTAAGCGCTGGCTGCTGCCTGAGCCGCAGCGTTCACCTCCTCCGGTGTGGCGCTGTGAAAACTGAAAGGCAATGCTTCACCGGTGCTTGCGTCATGGCTGTGCAAGGTCTGCGAGCCGTGGGCCGAACGTTCGCCTGCAATGTAGTTGTGACCGGAAACTTCAAACATAACGACTCCTTCAATGGCCCGAGACAGCGGGCAAAAGTGATCCAAAAGAGGGGGGGTACAGCGCTCAGGTCAGCCGATAGAGGCGCCTGGCGTTGTCGTGAAAAAGGGCCAGACGCTCGCTGGCTGGACGGTCCCGAACGATGGCCTTGAAGCCGTCGTAAATCTCGCTCAAGCCGTTCACCACGCCGTCCACCGGGTAGTTGCTGGCAAAGGCGCAGCGGCTGATATCGAAGATCGAGATCGCGTCGTTGACGATGGGACGGTTCGACTCCACTGGCCACGGCTGGCCGGGAATGCAGATACCGGAGATCTTCAACGCCACGTTGGGTTCGCGAGCCAGTGTTGCCAGCGCCTCACGCCAACCTGCAAGACCTTCGGCAGAGCGGTCGGCGGGCAGGCCCGTGTGGTTGAGCACGATGGTGACCTGCGGAAAATCCCGCGCCAGTTCGGCGGCTTCCGGCAAGTGCCACCACGGCGCTTGCAGCTCGAAGTGCAGACCGTTGGTGGCGAGCATCCCGTAGCCATCGCGCCAGCGCGGATCACGCATGGAGCCGGGCGCAGCAAAGTTGTCGCGCCAGTGCTCGCGCTCGGTCACCACCGGTTTGTGACGGATGCCGCGTACCAGGGGATTGGCGCCGTATTCACGTAACAGCTCGCAAGCATCGGCCCGGTCCAGCCAGGCCTGGCCGACCATCGCTGCCAGTGTCAGCTCTTTACGCGCCAACGCTTCGATGAAACGTACCTCGTCCCCAGGCGTTGCCGGGTCCCATTCGCCCTCGATCACCACGGTCTGGACGATGCGGTGCCGACCACGCTGGCGCCGGTAATCCTCGGGCAGGAAATTGCTGCAGATCTTGCTGTAATTGCCGTAGCGAAAAGGCCGCAACGGTCTGTCGTTGAGCCACGGGTAGTAGTGCCGTTCGATGTCGAAGTAGTGCTGATGGGCATCGACAATCGGCAGGTCGGCGTCGTCGCCGCTGGCCAGAAAGCGCGCTCGCCAGTCCACAGTGTGCTCGGTCATTGCGTCGGTCATTGCGCGACTCCGCTGTCGGCGAGGTTGAGGCGATAGAAACGTTGGGCATTCCCCGCAAACACGGCTTCCTGCACCGCTCGGCCCATCGGCGCGAGCATCTGCGCCATACCGTCGGCAAGGGTGTCGTAGGACGCACGCAAGCTGGCGACCGGGAAGTTGCTCGCGAACATGCAGCGCTGCGGCCCGAATATTTCCATAGCGGTCAGCACCACCACGCGATTGTCTTCATAGCGCCAGGGCGAATCTTTCAGGCCGAACTCAGACAGCTTGATGTGAACGTTGGGTTGCAAGGCCAGCGCCTCCAGGCCTTCGCGCCAGCGCCGCATGCCTTCAGCGCTGCGATCCCAGGCGAAGCCGGTGTGGTTCAGGGCGATCTGGATCTGTGGAAACATCGCCGCCACCTCAGCGGCCTCGATCAGGTGCCAGGGCGGCACGCGCAGGTCCCACGAAAGGCCGTGATCGGCCAGGCGCGAAAAGCCGTCGAGCCATTTCGGGTCTTGCATGGTTCCGCGCGCGCCGGCAATCGACACCCCGGGCCTGTCTGAAGTCACCGGTTTGGAGCGGATGCCCCTGACCAGTGGCCGTGCGGCCTGAGCCGCAAGCCTCTCGTCACTGTCCTCGCGGTCGAACCAGGCGTGGGCGACGATGGCATTGGGAAAGCCGAAGCGCGCATGCACCTGCTCCAGCCAGTGCGTCTCGGCCAGTTGTTCGTCACGGGCGCGTTCGGCCTCGACATGCACGGTGCCGATCAGGCGCTGACGTTGGGTCAGGGCGAGAAACTGCTCCGGCAGGAAGTCCTGACACAGGACCCGGTAGTCACCGAGAAAGAACGCTTCGTGGTAGTCGTCCTGCAACCACGGGTAACGCCCCGCCGAGAGGTCCCACAAATGATGATGGGCATCGACCACCGGCAATGCGTCCTCGGCAGCGAGGTTCGGCAGGCCATTGCGTTGGTGCAAGGTGATCATCGTGCGATCTCCCTGCTTCAACGGGACGCGGCCAGACGCGCGGTGCTCAGCGCGACATCTTCGCTGTCGCCGGCCAGTGCCGATGCTGCCTTGGCCTGCACCTTGCTGCGCAGCTTGGCGACGTTGATCACCACGCGGGTGTGGGCGGCGGTCGCGACCAGCTCGACGTCGTCGCGCACCTCGATGTTGAAGGTCACGCTGCGGCCTTCGATGCGCATGACGCTGGCGACGATGCTGACCGACATGCCCAGCAACGTGGCCCCGACGTGGCGGATGTCGACCGCTGCACCGACAGTGTTTTCACCGTCGTCCAGAAACGTTAGCAGGTAGTCCAGGCAGGTCTGTTCGATGTCGTCCACCAGCCGCGGCGTGGCGTAGATGCGCAGGTCTTCGCCAAGAAACGAGATCGTGCGCTCACGGTCGACGGTCAACTGGCGTTCGGTGTAGTCACCGGTGTTGAGGGTGGAGAAGTTCATGGGCAACCTCTGTGTCAATCAAGGGTTTGGTGAGCCACCGGGCGACGACCCGATGGCGTGAAGGGCAGACGAAACTCAGCGAGCGGGCAGGAAACCAATCGAGACCCACGGCACGGCAATCAACACGCCCAGCGCCAGGACCAACGCGCCCAGATACGGCCAGACCCGACGCATCGCGCCGGTAGGGTCGACCTTGGCGATGGCGCATGCGGCGTAGAAGCCGACCCCGAATGGCGGCGCGAACAGGCCCAGGCCCATGGCGAAAATCGCCACCATGGCGTAGTGCACATCGTTGATGCCCATGGTCCGGGCGATCGGGAACAGCAGCGGGCCGAACAGCACGATGGCCGGGATGCCCTCCAGGAAACTGCCGAGCACGATGAAGGCCACTGCCGAGATGATCAGAAAGCCCATGGCACCGCCCGGCACCGTCGACATCAGTTGCGCCAGTTGATGAGAAAAACCCGATTGCGTGAGCGCCCAGGCCATGGCCGTGGCGCTGCCGATGATGATCAGGATCGCACCGGACAACGAAGCGGTGCTGACCAGGATCGGGTACAGCCGGCGCCAGTCGAAGCAGCGATAGCACAGCAAACCGGCGATGAAGGTGTAGGCCACGCCGATGGCGGCGACTTCGGTCGCAGTCGCAACGCCTTCGACCACGGCCGTGCGGATCACGAAGGGCAGGGCCAGAGCGGGCAGGGCGATGAGCAGCGAGCGCCCGATCTGCGCGGCGCTGGCGCGTTTCACTTCGCAGGCCGCGCGCTTGCGGTTCTTCCACCAGACCACCGCTGCCATGGCGATTGCGCCGACCACCGCTGGCATGAAACCGCCGGTGAACAGCGCGGAAATCGACACGCCGGTCACCGAGCCGATGGTGATCAACACCAGGCTGGGCGGAATGGTTTCGGACATCGCGCCGGAGGCATTGAGCATCGCCACCAGTTCGTTTTCGTCTTCGCCTCGCTTCTTCATTTCCGGAAACAGCGCCGGGGCGATGGCGGCCATGTCCGCAGCCTTGGAGCCGGAAATGCCCGAGATCAGGTAGATGGCGCCGATCAATACATAGGAAAGCCCACCGCGAACGTGACCGATCAACGAGCAGAGAAAGGCAATCATTGCCCGCGCCATGCCCATCGCTTCGATCAGTGCGCCGAGGAACACGAACAGCGGGATGGCCAACAGGATCAGGCTCGCCATACCTTCGTCCATGCGCCCGACCACCAGCGTCAGCGGTGTATTGGTGAGGGTCGAAAGGTAGGCCACGGTGGCCAGACCGAACGCCACCATGATCGGCACGCCTATCACGATCATGGTCATCACGCCGATCATGAAAAAGATGATCAGGTTCCAGTTGCCCATCAGGTGCATGATGCTTTCCGCGCTCCAGAGCAGCGCCGCCACTGAGCCGAGAATCGCCACCGAGACCACGAAGTCGATCAGCCTGGCGCTGGTCATCAACCGGGCGACGCAGGTCATCAGCATCAACGTCAGGCCCACGGCAATCGCCGAGACACGCAGGGCGTTGGGGATTTCCAGCGCGGCGGTGGTGATGATCCACTCGTCGCTGACGTACTCCCACGCCGGGGAAAACAGCATGACGATGAACGTGATGACGATCACCGCGCCGAATGTGTCGACGAAGGCCCGTTTGTGCGCGGGCAGGTGTGCAATGAAAGAGGTCAGACGCATGTGTTCGCCGCGACGCATGGCCACCACCGAGCCGAGCATCGCCAGCCAGAGAAACAGCAGCGACGCCATCTCGTCGCCCCAGACAATCGGCTGGTTGAGCGCGTAGCGGGAAAACACGTTACTGAACAACAGCACCACTTCGACCACCACCAGCAGCGCAGCAGTGCCTTCGGTGGTCCAGCGCAAAAAGGTATCCAGCGCGCGTCCCAGACGGAACACGGCCTGGCGCGGACCGGATCCCTGGTCGGCCGCGGGTTTTTCAGCGCCCGACGTTTTCACAGAAGGCTTCGGCACGGACAGCTTCGACATGGAAACCTCCGTCACAGGCATCTCGTTTTTCATGACCTATCTCCGCTCAGGACAGTTGACCTGCGTATTGCTCAAGCAGGGCCCAGGCTTCGTCGCCGTACTTTTTCTTCCACTGTGTGTAGAAGCCTTTGTTCTGCAGGTCGGTGCGGAACAGCGAGCGATCGACCTTGTTGAACGTCACGCCCTTGGCGGTCAGGGCAGGTTCAAGGCTGGCGTTGAGGTCGATGACCTGCTGACGCTGTACAAGCGCGGCGGCGTTGATCTGCCGGGCGACGATTTCCTGCACGTCGGCGGGCAGTTTCGGCCAGGTCTTGCCCGAGGCGAGCATCCAGAAGCCGCCCCAGATGTGGTCGGTCATCGAGCAGAATTTCTGCACCTCGTAGAAGCGCGCCGACTCGACCACCACCAAGGGGTTCTCCTGACCGTCAACGACTTTGGTCTGCAACGCGGAGTAGGTTTCGTTGATGCTGATGCCGGTTGGCGCGGCGCCCAGAGCGCTGAACATCGAGGTCCACAGCGGGCTGACCAGCACCCTTAGCTTGAACCCGGCGAGGTCTTGCGGGGTGTTGATCGGGCGGGTCGAACTGGTGATCTGGCGGAAGCCGTTGTTCCAGACCTTGTCCATCGCGATCAGCCCTGTCTTGGCGGTCTGCGCCCGGACGTGATCACCGAGCTTGCCGTCCAGCGCAGCCCAGACGCTGTCGTAATCCTTGAAGGCGAACGGCATGCTTTCGATGGACATGACCGGCACCAGCGTCGACAGAATCGCCCCGGGCAGGGGGATGAAATCCACCGCACCGGCGCGCACCTGGGACAGCATGTCGGTGTCGCCACCCATGGACGCGTTGGCGTACACCTGCAGGTCCACCGCGCCGTTGGTTTCGGTGCTGATGGCGGCGGAGGCGGCTTTCATCTGCTGATTCAGCGGATGAGTGTCGGGCAGGCTGCTGGTGTAACGCAGCACAATGGGTTTGCTGGCGGCAAAGGCCCAGGACGGCAACAGGCTGGCGGCAGCGACGCCACCGGCTGCGGCGCCGGCCGATATCAGGAATGAACGGCGGCTTACGCCTTCGGTCAGGATGCGACTCATGATGTTCACCTTGTTGTTCTTGTTGTGATGATCGTTGGTTCGGGAATCAGGCCAGGCCTCGGCTCACTCAGGAGGCGCGCGCCAGTACGGCCTGGCTGCGAATCAGTTCGTTGATTTCATCCTCGGCGTAACCGCTTTCCTTGAGTACCTCGCGGGTGTGCTCACCGAGCAGCGGCGCGGGGCGGCTGGCAGGCTTGTCGCCGCTGTCCAGATCGGAGAAGTGAATCGGCAGGCCCACGCCGCGTACCCGGCCTTCGGTGGGGTGCTCGGTCTCCACGACCATGCCACGAGCCTGGGTCTGTGGATGGGCGAGGGCGGCGGCGATGTCCAGTACCGGGCCTGCGGGCAGTCCCAGGTTGTCGAACAGCACCATCCACTCATCGGTGGTGCGGGCGACCAGCACTTCATTGAGGATTTCCACCAGCGCCGGGCGATGTTGCAGGCGCAGCGCATTGCTGGCGAAACGCGGGTCGGCCTTGAGCTGCGGCACGGCGAGGGCTTCGACCAGACGTTCGTAGTTGGCTTGGTTGGCGGCGCCGATGTTGATCCAGCCATCGGCGGTGCGGAACACCTGATACGGCGCGCTGGTGGAGTTGGCTGAGCCCATTTTTGGCAGGATGGTGCCGTCCGCGAAATACGACGCGGCGGGCCAGTACATCTGCTGCAATCCGGCTTCGAACAGCGAGGTGTCGACCATCTGCCCCAGGCCTGTCCGTTGCTTGGCCGCGTAGGCCGCACAGATGCCCAGCGCGGCGAGAATCCCGGAGTTGATGTCGGCCACCGGCGAGCCCGCCTTGACCGGCTCGCGCCCGGCTTCACCGGTCATGCTCATCATGCCGCTCATGCCTTGGGCGATCAGATCGAAGCCGCCTTTTTCACCGAAAGGGCCGCTGCGTCCATAGCCGGAAATTGCGCAATAGATCAGCCCCGGATTGAGCGCTTTCAACGCTTCGTAACCCAGCCCGAATTTCTCCATGGTCCCGGCCCGATAGTTTTCAGTGACCACGTCGGCGTCCATCAGCAGCCGACGAAGCACGTCACGACCGCCGTCGGTTTTCAGGTTCAGGCCGATGCCGCGCTTGTTGCGGTTGACCACCATGAACGCAGCCGATTCGCCGCTGGCCATGATCGGCGAGAAGCGCCGCGAATCGTCGCCGTCCGGTACTTTCTCGACCTTCACCACGTCGGCGCCCATGTCGGCCAGCATCATTCCGCACACCGGCCCGGACATGATGTGAGCCAGTTCCACCACACGCATTCCTGTCAACGGTCCCATGTCATTTCCCCTTGAACTGTGGCCGGGCTTTCTCGATGAAAGCGCCCAGGCCGATCTGAAAGTCTTCGCTGTCGTAGCAGAAGTAGCTGTTGTCGATTTGCTCGGCGGTGGGCGCCTGGCCCGCTTCGAGTTGTCGCGCGGCCTGTCGGTGCCAGCGCGCGACCAGCGGGGCGCCTGCGCAGATGCGTCTGGCCGTCGCGAGGGTCTCGCTTTGCACCTGATCGTCGGCCACCACGCGGGTCACCAAGTGTTTTACGTAGGCGTCGGCGGCGTCGAGGATCCGGCCTTCGAGGAGGATCTCGAGCGTGGTGGAGCGTCCGGCCAACGCCACCAACCCCGCCATTTCGTCGTAGGACATGACCAGCCCGAGCTTGCCCACCGGCGCGCCGAAACGGCTGGACTGGCCACAGATGCGCAGGTCGCAGAGTGCGGCTATTTCCAGCCCGCCACCGACGCAGACGCCGTGGATCATGGCGATCACCGGGTGCGGGCATTCAGCGACAGCGCGCATCGCAGCGTTGGTCACGTCGGCATAACGGCGAGCCTGGTCCGGGTTGGCGCGAACGTTCGGGAATTCGCCGACGTCGGCACCCGCAGCAAAAGCCTGTTCACCCGCGCCACGCAGGACTACGCAGCGCAGATTGAGGTCGCTGGATAACTCGCTCATGACGTCGCGCAGGTCCTGCCACATGGACAGGGTCAGGGCGTTCATCTTTTCCGGGTTGTGCAGGGTGACGATGGCAACTGAGTCTTGCCGCTCGATAAGGACGGTGGGCTTCATGATGGTCCAGCCATCGCCGCCCGATTCGAGACCGGTGCGGCGATGACGCTGCCTCCTGTTTTATTGTTGTCGTTATGGGTGTCGTCAGGGGTGTCGTGTGTGTTGCCAGTTACAACGACTGCGCGAGCATCGAGCGATAGTCCGCAGGCGAGGCTTCGCGCGGGTTGGTCTTGTGGCTGTGGTCGTGCAGCGCGCCTTCGACGATCCCGGCGAACAAGCTTTCATCCACGCCGATCTCGCTCAGGCGGGTCGGCAGGCCCAGACGACGGGTCATGTCTTCGATGGCCTGGCCGATGTCGGCGCCCTCGGCCAGGCCCATGGCGTGGCGCAGGCGTTCAAGCTTGCGTTCGTCGCGCACGCTGGCGGAGTCGGCGTTGAAGTGCACCACCGCAGGCAGAAAGATCGCGTTCAAGGTGCCGTGGTGCAGCTTCGGATTGATCCCGCCCAGTGCATGGGAAAGGCTGTGAACGCAGCCCAGACCTTTTTGAAAGGCCAGGGCGCCCTGCATCGACGCACTCATCATGTTCAGCCGCGCTTCACGGTCGCCGGGCTCGGCGGTGGCGCGTTCGATGTGCTGCCAGGCGCGCCACAGGCCATCCAGTGCAATGCCGTCGGCGGCAGGGTTGAAGGCGGGCGCCATGAAGGTTTCGATGCAGTGGGCGATGGCGTCCATGCCCGTGGCGGCGGTCAGCATCGAGGGCAGACCGAGGGTCAGTTCCGGGTCGCAGATGGCAACGCGGGGAATCACGTACGGGGAGATCACCCCCACCTTGCGGCCGTCGTCGAGGATCAGAATCGCGCCCCGTCCCACCTCACTGCCAGTGCCCGCAGTGGTTGGAATCGCGATCAAAGGGGCAGTGGCAGCAGTGATGCGGTCCAGTCCGCCCTCGATCACCGCGAAACTCTGCAACGGCCCTTCGTGCGTGGCGCACACCGCCACGCCCTTGGCCAGGTCGATGGACGAGCCGCCACCGACAGCGATGATGCCGTCGCACTCGGTGCTCAGGTACAGCTCGACGGCGGCACGCACGGCGCTTTCGTTGGGGTTGGGTGGAGTGGCGTCGAAGATGGCCGGTGGTGTGCTGGCATCCAGTGCGGCGATCACCTTGTCGACGATGCCGGCGCGACGTACACCGACGTCGGTGACGATCATCGGGCGCTTCATTCCGGCGCGCTCGGCTTCGGCCGCGAGGGTCTGCAGGCTGTCATAGCCGAACTGGATCTTGGTTACGTAATTGATCAGAGACATGCTTCACCACAAGTTATACAGGATTGTTATTGTCACAATCGGTCGGCGCTGCCAGGACTCTGTCCTTGCCTGCAAACCCATTGCATTGCCTGGTTGTGGAGCGGACTATAGGCCCGCATTCAGCGCGTCCGATACTGACGACTTTCGATACCTCTATAACTTTTAGTTAATCCAGATGACGCCATCACTGAACTCGATCATGTCCCGGCTGCACGTCAAACAACTGCGTTTGCTGATCGCCCTGGACGAACACAGGTCCTTGCTCGGCGCGGCCAGGCAGGTCGCTCTGACCCAGCCGGGTGCCAGCAAGGCATTGCAGGAAATCGAAACCACGTTCGGCACTTCGCTGTTCACCCGAACTAACCGGGGGCTTGAGCCCAATGATGCCGGCCGCTCGGTGATCCGCTACGCGCGGCTGATCCAGACCGACCTTGCGCACCTGCGCGAGGAGATCATCGGCATCATGAGCGGGCAGGGCGGGCGCGTGGCGGTGGGCACCATCATGGGTGCGGTGCCGTTGCTCACGGCGGCGATCAGCCGGGTGATCGCCGACAACCCGCAGATGTCGGTGGAGATCGTCGAAGACACCAGCGCCGCACTGCTGGCGCAAGTGGACGCCGGAAGGCTGGACCTGGCGATCTGTCGCACCACGGTCAGCAACACGCCTTATCTGTACGAGAGCACGGTGCTGGTGGACGAAACCCTGGCGGTGATTGCCAGTACCAAACACCCGTTCGCCTATGCCAGGCGGCTGAGCCTCAAGGATCTGGCCGATTACCGCTGGGTCGTGTACCGCGCCAACATGCCGATGCGCATGCTGCTGGAGCGCGAATTCCATGAAGCCGACCTGCGGTTTCCGGTGCACCTGCTGGAGACCACATCGGCCTTCGCGACGCTGTCGTTGCTTCAGGAAAACCCCAGTCTGGTGGCGCTGGTGTCCACCGACGTTGCCAACTTCTGCTCGGCCTATGGCTTTACCACGACCCTGGCGTTGCCGATCACTTCGCGCAGCGAACCCTACGAACTGGTCTCACGCAAAGGCATGCCGGATTCACCCGCTGCGCGCCTGTTGCGCGGATCGTTGTTGACGCCTTCAAGGTGAACCCCGGAAGTTGAAACCTCAGTGTTGAACCCTTGAGCGACTGCTGCGGTCCGTTGATTCGTGCCTGGAGAACAAAAATCATTTGTGTCCCATGTGCTGTTTGCTCTCGAGCCACATGGCGATACTTCTGACGATTCTGTAATCCCAAAACTGGCCCACGGATGGCCGTCGCGAGGTTGAACAATGATTGTGTTGCGCCGATGTGCACTGCTGATGACCGCTGCCGCGTTACTGAGCGCCTGCGGTGAGTCTTCGAAATTGCCGTTTCAGGCAGGCGTCGGCCCCAAGCCGCAGCTGCCTGAACCCACCAGCTCGTTGATCCCGACCTTGAAGGTCTCCAAGGCGGTGGGCTGGAGTGGCAGCGATACGCCCAAGGCGCCGGACGGTTTCAAGGTGCAAGCGCTGGCGGACAATCTCCAGCACCCGCGCTGGCTGTACAGCCTGCCCAACGGCGACGTGCTGGTCGCCGAGAGCAACACGCCGCCCAAGCCCGAAGGCGCGACCGATGGCGGTACGGGATTGATGGCCTGGGTCAAGCGCACGGCGTCAGGCATCGTCATGAGCCGGGTCGGCGCCGAAGCCCCGAGTGCCAACCGCATCACGATCCTTCGCGACGCCGATGGTGACGGCAAGGCGGAAGTGCACAAGGTGTTCATCAGCGGGCTGATGTCGCCGTTCGGCATGGCACTGGTTGGCAATGAGCTGTTCATCGCCAACGCCGATGCGATCGTCAAGGTGCCGTACAGCGACGGCCAGACCGAAATCACGGCGACGCCGACCAAAGTCACCGATCTACCCGCGGGCCTCAATCATCACTGGACCAAGAACATCGTCGCCAACAGCGATGGTTCCAAGCTCTACGTGACTGTAGGTTCCAACAGCAACGTGGGTGAAAACGGACTGGAAGCTGAGGAAGGCCGCGCCGCCATCTGGGAGGTCGACGTCAAATCCGGTCAGAAGCGCCTGTTCGCCAGCGGCCTGCGCAACCCTAACGGGCTGGTCTGGAAACCGGGCAGCAGTGAGCTGTGGACCGTGGTCAACGAGCGCGATGAAATCGGCAGCGACCTGGTGCCGGACTACCTGACCTCAGTCAAGGACGGCGCATTCTACGGCTGGCCATGGAGCTATTACGGCAACCACGTCGACAGCCGCGTGCAGCCGCCGCGCCCGGACATGGTGGCCAAGGCCATCGCCCCGGACTACGCACTGGGCACCCACGTCGCGCCATTGGGCCTGACCTTCTCCGACCCGCGCGGCATGCCGGAAAATTTCGCCGACGGCGTGTTCGTCGGCGAGCACGGTTCGTGGAACCGCAATCCGCAAGCAGGCTACAAGGTGGTGTTCATCGGCTTCAAGGATGGGCAACCGTCCGGGATGCCGATGGACTTCCTTACTGGTTTCCTGAATGCCGACGGCGAGGCCCAGGGTCGTCCGGTGGGTGTGATCCTCGATAAACAGGGTTCGCTGCTGGTGGCCGATGACGTGGGCAACCGGGTCTGGCGTGTGAGCCACAAGTAGTCTCGCAAGACGCTCTACACGGCAACCCTGACAGCACACCTCGTCAGGGTTGCCAAACGGTCAGCGAATGATGAAAATGAGAGCCATTATCATATGGCTTTAGTCGTGATCCCATTCCATGCCCTCCGCTGACCTTGCCCATCAACACGCCGTCCACACCCTGTACGAAGATCACCATCCCTGGTTGTGCGGCTGGTTGCGTAAGAAACTGGGCTGCGTCGATCGTGCCGCTGACCTGGCTCAGGACACGTTCATTCGGGTGCTGATTCAGCGCAAGGCCGCCGAGTTGCGCGAGCCACGGGCGTATCTGAGCAGCGTGGCGCGCAGCCTGATGATCGATATGTTCCGCCGCCGCGCGTTGGAGCAGGCCTACCTCGAAACCCTCGCGGCATGTCCCGAGCCTGTCGACATCTCCCCCGAAGCCCGCGCGCTGATCATCGAAACCCTGCTCGAAGTCGACCGATTGCTGGACGGCCTTGGCGAACGTACGCGGGAGATCTTCCTGATGGCCCAGTTCGACGGTCTGACCTACGTCGAGATCTCCAGGCGCATGGGCGTGTCGGTGAACACCGTGAAGAAACACGCCGTGCGCGCGCTGACCCATTGCCTGATGTTGGCCGAGGAGTAAGCCCATGGCCGTCGCGCGATCCATGGACCATGCCGTCCTCGAAGCTGCTGCCCGCTGGTATGTCGACCTGCAATGCGCCGGAGCAGATGACGCCAAAACCTGTATCGCCCATCGCCAGTGGCTTGAGTGTGACCCACGACATCGGCAGGCCTGGGAGCGATTGGCGAGACTGCAAAGCAAGCTGGATCGCTTGGCGCCGGAAATCGCCCGACCGACACTGCTCAGTGCCCGAGCCCGCCGCCGTGAAGTGCTCAAGGTGCTTGCGCTGCTGTTGGCCGCGGGTGGTGCAGCGTCTCTGGCATGGCATACGACGCCCTTGCCGACATTGCTGGCCGATCAGCGTACGGCGACCGGCGAGCGTCGGCGGGTGGTGCTGGACGATGGCAGCCGATTGCAACTGAACACCGCGACTGCCGTGGACATCCGCTTCACGCCGAGTCTGCGCGATATTCGCTTGCTGACCGGGGAGATCCTCGTTGAAACCGCCCGCGACACCTTCGCTCGACCCTTTGTCGTGCACACCCGTGAGGGCAGCATCCTTGCCTTGGGCACGCGCTTTATCGTGCGCGAGGAGGGCGAGCGCACCCGCGTCTGCGTTCTGCAACATGCAGTGCAAGTGCGCAACCGCGCTTCGCTGGCGCCTGTGCGCGTGGAAGCCGGGCAGCAATTGAGCTTCGACGGGACGTCGCTGGGGTCGATCCAGCCAGCGACACCTCTTGCAGACGCCTGGACCCGGGACATGCTGGTGGTCGATAACTGGCGACTGGACGACTTCATCGCCGAGCTGCAGCGCTATCGACCTGGCCATCTGGGGTGTGATGCAAGCGTTGCGGCGCTGCGGATATCAGGGGCTTTTCACCTGGGTGACACCGACATCGTGCTGGAAAATCTGACGTCGACGCTGCCGGTGCGTATCCGCCGGTTCAGTCGTTTCTGGGCCCGCGTGGAATTGGCGTGAGCCGTTTTGGTGTTGTCTGTCCCTGAAAAAATCACCCCCTCTGAAAAAATAATACGCCGAGGTGTTGTGGTTTTTCATTCTCGTTCGACTTGTCAGGTAGAGGCGCTACAGACGCCGTCATTACTGCCACAGGTCGAAAGGAAACTGCATGTCCGCCCGCAATGATCAACACGCGCTTTTGCGCACCTCTCGCAACGTCTTTCCCACGGGAGCGCTGGGCAAGGCCATTCACTCGACCTTGCTGGGCATGACGCTGGCCGCGCCATTGGGCGCACTGAGCGTGGCGACCCCTGCGTGGGCGCAGACCCGTGTGGAAAGCGAGTTCGATATTCCGGCCGGTGCACTGGGTCCGGCGTTGACGCAATTCGCCGCTGCTGCGGGAGTGACTGTGTCCTTCTCGCCCGCCAACGTCAGCGGGCAGCGCTCGCCCGGCTTGCGTGGCCGGTTCTCTGCCGACGCGGGCCTGAGCAGGCTGCTGGCGGGCAACCGCTTGCAGTCCGTTCGCCAGGCCAACGGCAGTTATTCAGTGATTCCGATGGTGGGTGACAGCGCCACGCTGCAACTGGATGCGACCAGCATTTACGGGCAGGCTAGCGAATCGGCCTATGGTCCGGTTGACGGCTACGTGGCGACACGCAGCGCGACGGGGACCAAGACCGACACGCCGATTCTGGAGATCCCCCAGGCTATCAACGTCGTGACCGCCGATCAGGTGCAGACTCAGGGCGCGCGCAACCTGACTCAAGCCTTGCGCTACACACCGGGCCTTGGGGTGAACGGGTACACCGACCGCAATACGATTGCCGACGAGATCACCAGCCGCGGATTCGCGCCGACGCCGCTGTACCTGGATGGCGCTTACCTGCCATATGCCGGCAGCCTGGGCGGCGCACCGCAGATCGACCCCTATACGCTGGAGCGTATCGAGGTGCTCAAGGGGCCGTCGTCGGTGCTGTACGGGCAGAACCAGCCGGGCGGGTTGATCAATCTGGTGTCCAAACGTCCCACCACCGAGCAGCGCAGTCAGGTGAAATTGGGGACCGGCAGCTACAGCCGGGTCAACGGTGCTTTCGATACCAGCGGGCCGATCGATGAGCAGAAAGAGTTTTCTTACCGGGTGATCGGCGTTGCCAAGAAAGGCAACGACATGGTCGACCACAGCGACAGTCAACGCATGTTGCTCGCGCCGAGCCTGACCTGGGCGATCAGCGACGTCACGTCTTTGACCCTGCTGGCGCAGATTCAGCGTGATGACGCATTGGCCGATTATCAATCGCTGCCCAGAATCGGTTCGCTGGTGAGTGGCCCCAACGGGCAGAAGATCGACCGGCATTTTTTCACCGGAGATTCGCACTACAACGATTACAAACGTGACCAATACATCTTCGGCTACGACTTCTCCCACGACATCAACGACGACCTGAAGTACCGCTCCACGGCGCGTTACACCGAAGTGGACGACCGCTACAAAGGGCTTTACCTGCGCAATTTCGTCACCGATGACGCAGGCGTCACCGACTACACCCACGCCAATCGCACCAAAGTCGACTGGCGGCAGCACAACACCTCGTACACCATCGATAACAATCTGGAGTACACCTTCAATACCGGTGCCCTGGACCACACTGCGTTGGTCGGCGTGGATTATCGCCACTTCAATCGCAAGTACGACGGCTACAACGCCTACAACCTGATGCCGGTGGACCTGTACGGCAAGAACAACTACGACACCCGCAATATCACACCTGAGTTGACCACCAAGTGGGACGACACCATTCGCCAGACCGGCGTGTACCTGCAGGACCAGATCAAACTCGACCAATGGATTCTCACCATTGGTGGGCGCAACGACTGGGCCGAGGTTGAGAACAAGGACTTGCTGGCCAGCACGATCAACACCCAGCGCGACCACAAGTTCACGGGCCGGGTCGGCCTGACGTATGTCACGGATTTTGGCCTGGCGCCGTATGTCAGCTATTCCGAATCGTTTCTGCCGACCGTGGGTACTTCCTCCCCGGAAACCGGAGGCAAGGCCTTCGAACCGACCGAGGGCGAACAATACGAAGTGGGTGTGAAGTATCAACCTTTCGACAAGACGCTGATGACTGCCTCTATCTTTCAGGTGAAGCAGAAAAACGTCCTGACCGGTGACAACGACAATCCCCAGTACCAGACGCAGCAGGGCGAGGTTCGCTCCCGGGGCATCGAGCTTGAGGTCAAGTCCACGATCGACAATATCGACGTATTGGCGGCGGCGACCTACATCGATTCGTTCTACACCAAGAGCAACTACGGCGATCAAGGCAATCGCAACGAATCCCAGGCGCCGGTCTCGGCGACGTTCTGGGGCAATTACCATTTCACCCAGGCGAGCATCGATGGCCTGACGTTCGGAGCAGGTGCGCGCTACACCGGCAAAAAGCCGGGTGACTCTGCCAACAGCTTCACCACGCAGTCCTATGTTGTCTACGACACCACCGTCAGCTACGACCTCGGCAAGCTCAACCCCAGCCTGCGTGGTCTGCAGACCAGCCTGAATATGCAGAACGTGTTTGATCGCAAGTATGTTTCTGACTGCAACTACTCGTTCGGCTGCTACTACGGGCAAGAGCGGGTTGCATCGGTGGAAATGACGTACGACTGGTAAGGCACGGCAGAAGCCGTTCAGCCTTTCAAACATGAAGCCTGGCGCACGGTTAAGCGTCGTACAAGGTCCCTGTGGGAGACGCCTGAGGTCACGACGGCAGCGATGGGGTGGGTGTTGAGTCAGCAGCCTTCAGGTTGAACCGCCTGCCGCCATCGCGACCCTCGTAACCTCGGGTTGCTCCCACAGGTTCTGTGTCTGCCGCAAAATTGTCGGTTGCTCGCGAAGGATCTGTGCCCGACGCGGATCTGCGGCTGGCCATAATTCCTGTGGGAGACGCCGGAGGTCACGACGGCA
>Ga0308159_1000466_pt1 | contig 93267 bp, 89 predicted proteins | sample PhyCR1_FD_201040 | JGI IMG/M metagenome (GOLD analysis project Ga0308159, IMG submission 201040) | Phyllosphere microbial communities from UC Gill Tract Community Farm, Albany, California, United States - DLSLC.R1 | ecosystem: Host-associated > Plants > Phyllosphere > Unclassified | place: USA...
GTGCATGGTTTCCAGCACCGTCTCGACATAGGCGACGAAGCGGCCGGTCATTTCGTCGAGAAATCCGGCGCCGATCTCGCAGGCATGGCGCTGCGCTGTCCTGAGATCATTGTACCATTTACCGGTGCGGTGCGGAGTGATGAAACGGTAGCGAGTCATGATGCTAGGCTAATGCCCGATCTCGGCGGCAGTTCCCTTACAAGTGCTGCAAATCGTGTAATTTTTCGTGTCGTTTGAACAGTTCGAAACACATAAGAAAAAGGCGGCCCCGAAGGACCGCCTTTTCTTGTTTCCGTTGCCGGAAAACCGATCAGCGCGAGTAGAACTCGACGACCAGGTTCGGTTCCATCTTCACCGGGTAGGGCACTTCGTCGAGCGTCGGAACGCGAACGAAGGTCACCTTGTCGGTGCCGTCCTGAGCGACGTAGTCGGGAACTTCGCGCTCGGGCAGGTTCTGCGCTTCGAGAACGAGAGCCATTTCCTTGGCCTTGTTGCCCAGGGTGATGATGTCACCGACCTTCACGCGACGCGAGGCGATGTTGCACTTCACGCCGTTGACGCGGATGTGGCCGTGCGAAACGATCTGGCGGGCCGAGAAGATCGTGGGCGCGAACTTGGCGCGGTACACGATCATGTCCAGGCGCTGTTCCAGCAGACCGATCAGGTTCTGGCTGGTGTCGCCCTTCATCGCCGACGCTTCCTGGTAGGTGCGCTTGAACTGCTTCTCGGTCACGTCGCCGTAGTAGCCCTTGAGCTTCTGCTTGGCGCGCAGCTGCAGACCGTAGTCCGAGACCTTGCTCTTGCGACGCTGGCCGTGCTGGCCCGGGCCGTAGCTGCGGCGGTTGACCGAGCTCTTGGGACGGCCCCAGATGTTCTCGCCCATGCGGCGGTCGAGTTTGTACTTCGAGCTTTGACGCTTCGACATATGTCGTCCTTCAGTCTGCTTGCCGTGCTGCCATCGTGGCTGCACGATCCATGGTTCCCCCGGGGCGCACCATCAGGCCTATTATGCCGGATGCGGCCGCCGCTTCACCGGGAGTGCGGGGCCGAGTGGACGAACCTGCGATTGCAGGCGCCATGTGAAGGGGTGGCCCATACGGTCATGAGCGAGATTGTCAAGAAAAGAGTCCCAGCCTCGCTTACGGCACATGCTGAAGCGGAAGCGTATTGAGCCGGTCCCGGGTGTTGCGGGCATTGGCTTCGTCGATTGCGGCCCATTCGGCGGAAGTATGGCAAACCCGCCTGACCGCGATCGATCCGGTATCCGCAAATCGGCGGCAGACCTTCTTGTCGATGGGAGAGCCGTTCTTGTCGGTCAGCGGCGCGATCTCCAGCGATTTCTTCGCCAGGGCCGGAGCGGCACCGCCGCAGAGCGACAGGGCGATAGCGGCGCAGGTCAAAGTATTGACAGCACGGATCATCACGAAATTCCCCCGAAATGGCATGCGTCCCCGTGGGGAGCGAAGTCCATCTCGTAACCGTCGTCGAGCAAGTGAGTAAAGCGGCTATTCCGCTATTTTTGGCCGCCGGTTGCCGCCCAGCGCGCTCAGCACGCCGCGCATGGTGCGCACTTCGAGGCTGTTCCAGCCCGGCTTGGTCAGCATGTTGCGCAGAGTGCGCCGGGTCGCGGCGGAGCGGCTTTCCGGGTAGAAGTACTTGGTCGGCTCCAGCACTTTCTCGAACTGCTGGATCATGCCTTCCAGTTCGTCCTGCGGGGCCGGGGGGAGCAATTCCTCGACCGTCGGCTGCGCCAGCGAGGCGCCCTTCGACCATTCGTAGGCGCACAGGATCACCGCCTGCGCCAGATTGAGCGAGGCGAACTCCGGGTTGATCGGCACCGTCAGGATCGCGCGGGCGAGGGCGACGTCGTCGGTCTCCAGTCCCGAGCGCTCCGGCCCGAACACGTAGGCCGAGCGGCCCGTCGCCGCGTAGACCTCGCGCGCGGCCTCCTCGGGCGTGACGACCGGCTTGGTGACGCCGCGCTTGCGCACGGTGGTGGCGTAGACGTTGGCGCAGTCGTGCACGGCTTCGGCGAGCGTCTCGAAGACCTCGGCTTTTTCCAGCACGTCGTCTGCACCGGCCGCCGCCGGGCCTGCCGAGGGGTTCGGCCAGCCGTCGCGCGGGGAGACGAGGCGCATCTCGGTCAGCCCGAAGTTGAGCATCGCGCGCGCGGCCTTGCCGATGTTCTCGCCCAGCTGCGGGCGGACCAGTACGATGACGGGCTGTTTCACTTCACCCGCCCGCTTTTCTTCAATTGACGCCGACATCGCGCACGGTCCCTGCAAATTCCTCGAAATCCCTCGCCTCGTTGAAGGCGCGGTAGACGCTGGCGAAGCGGATGTAGGCGACCGAGTCGAGCTGGCGCAGCCCTTCCATCACCAGTTCGCCGATGATGCGCGAAGGCACCTCGTTCTCGCCTATCGTCTCGACCTGGCGCTGCACGCCGGAGACGAGCCGCTCGATCTTCTCGCGGTCGATGCCGCGCTTGCGGCAGGCGAGGGTGACCGACTGCTCGATCTTGGCGCGGTCGAACGGCTCGCGGCGTTCGAGCCCGGCCGCATCGTTGCTCTTGACCACCACGATCTCGCGCAGCTGCACGCGCTCGAACGTCGTGAAGCGGGCGCCACAGCTGGAACACTGGCGGCGGCGACGGATCGCGGTGGCATCCTCGGTCGGGCGGCTGTCCTTGACCTGGGAATCGTCGTGGGCGCAAAAAGGACAGCGCATTCAGTGGGTTACTTTCATTCAGGACGGACGCGCTTGTAGAACTTGTAGCCTGCGCCCGCCGCCAGCCCGAGGCCGATGGAGACGAAAGGCAGGAACGCGCCAGCAACCGCGCCCGCAGCACCCCAGATCAGAACCGGCTTGGTCGAGGGATGGGCCATGCCATCCTTGAGCATTCCGGCGAGTTCCTCACGGGCATCGTTGACGAAATGGCCGGAGTTCTGGGGGCGCTGCGGGTCGGTCATAGACTTAGTCCTCGTAGATGGGGAAACGATCACACAGCGCTTCAACGCGCGTGCGAACGTTCTGCTCCACCTGAGCGTCACCTGCTTCGCCGCACTTGGCAAGACCGTCGAGAACGTCGGCGACCATGTTGCCGATCTCGCGGAATTCCTCGGGGCCGAAACCGCGGGTGGTGCCGGCGGGCGAACCCACGCGGATGCCGCTGGTCTTCATCGGCGGCAGCGGGTCGAACGGGATGCCGTTCTTGTTGCAGGTGATGCCCGCACGCTCCAGCGCCTCGTCGGCGTCCTTGCCGGTGACGCCCAGCGGCGAGAGGTCGATCAGCGCGAGGTGCGTGTCGGTGCCGCCCGAGACTATCGCGGCGCCGCGCTCCTTGAGGGTGGCTGCCAGAACCTGCGCGTTCTCGATCACGCGCGCGGCGTAGTCCTTGAACTCGGGACGCAGCGCTTCACCGAAGGCGACGGCCTTGGCGGCGACGACGTGCATCAGCGGGCCGCCCTGAAGGCCGGGGAACACCGCCGAGTTGATCTTCTTGGCCAGCGCCTCGTCGTTGGTGAGGATCATGCCGCCGCGCGGACCGCGCAGGGTCTTGTGCGTGGTGGTGGTGGCGATGTGCGCATGCGGGAACGGCGAGGGGTGCAGACCGGCCGCTACCAGCCCTGCGAAGTGCGCCATGTCGACCTGGAAGATGGCGCCGACGGCATCGGCGATCTCGCGCATGCGCTTGAAGTCGATGATACGCGGATAGGCCGAGCCGCCCGCGATGATCAGCTTGGGGTTGTGCTCGCGGGCCAGCGCCTCGACCTGGTCATAGTCGATCAGGTGGGTGTCCTTGGTCACGCCGTACTGCACGGCGTTGAACCACTTGCCCGACAGTGCGGCCTTGGCGCCGTGGGTGAGGTGGCCACCCGCGTCGAGGCTCATGCCCATGACGGTGTCGCCGGGCTTGACGGTGGCGAGCAGGACCGCACCGTTGGCCTGCGCGCCCGAGTGGGGCTGGACGTTGGCGAAACCGCAGTCGAACAACTGCTTGGCGCGCTCGATGGCGAGGGTTTCGACTTCGTCCGAAGGCTCGCAGCCCTGGTAGTAGCGCTTGCCGGGGTAGCCCTCGGCGTACTTGTTGGTCAGCACCGAGCCTTGCGCCTCGAGCACGGCCTTGGAGACGATGTTCTCGGATGCGATCAGTTCGATCTGCTTGCGCTCGCGCTTCAGCTCATGGCCGATCGCGGCGGCGACGGCGGGGTCGCTCTGGGCGATCGTGTCGGTGAAGAAGCCGGGTGAACGGATGGCGGTTTCTACGGTCATGGTTCTAGGCTCCTTCAGAAGGACGGATTGGAGAGCTTTTCGACGCGGCCTGCATGGCGGCCGCCGCCGAACTCGGTGGAGAGGAAAGCGTCGAGGCAGGCCTTGGCCATGTCCTCGCCGGTCAGGCGTGCGCCCATGGCGATGACGTTGGCGTCGTTGTGCTCGCGGGCGAGGGCGGCCGAAAGCGGCTCGCCCACCAGCGCGCAGCGGCAGGCAGGATCGCGGTTGACGGCGATCGAGATGCCGATGCCCGAGCCGCAAAGCGCGACGCCGAACTGCACCGTGCCGTCGGCGACGACCGAGGCCAGCTTGTAACCGTAGTCGGGGTAATCCACCCGGTCGGCGGTTTCGGGGCCGAGGTCGGCGACTTCGTGGCCGGCCTCGATGAGGTATTCGCGCAAAGTCGCCTTGAGGTCGACGGCGGCGTGGTCGGATGCGATCGCGATACGCATGGGAGAGGTGCTTCCTGCCTGCGAGGGATTCGTTTGCGGCTCCCTTAGTCGCGGCTTTGCCATATTGCGAGTCTTGTGGGCACCACGTTTGGATCGCCCATGGAGCCATGCGGGCAATTTCGCGGCGCATTTGGATGTTTCAACTGCTTGATGCTTGCAAGGGCAAGTTCGAGGGCGCAAGTTCCGGCTCTCGATACACTGGGCTGAAAAGGCCGGATCGATAAGGCCGGAACAAGGGGATTGCCATGAAGCTGACCGTCATGCGCGCATTGAGCCTCGCAGGGGTACTGGTTCTCGCAGGGTGTCTGGAAACGATGCCGGGGCCGGATCGGCCGCATCGTCCTCGCCCGGAAAAGCCTGCGATCTGCACGCGCGAATACATGCCCGTCTGCGCGGAAAAGCGGCGGCACCGCCAGACTTTCAGCAATGCCTGCATGGCCAAGGCCGAAGGCTTCCGCGTGATCGCCTCCGGGGAATGCCGGCGGTAAGGTGTTTGCTGCCGGGGACAAACCCTCATCGTCATTGCGAGCGGAGCGAAGCAATCAAGGGCGGATTGCGCGGCTCTGGATTGCTTCGCTCCGCTCGCAATGACGAGGTAATAAAAGTGACGAGGTAATAAAAAAAGCCCCGCCGAGGCGGGGCTTTCTCTTACTGGTCCAGGAACGAGCGCATCTTGCGCGACCGGCTCGGGTGCTTGAGCTTGCGCAGCGCCTTTGCCTCGATCTGGCGGATACGTTCGCGCGTCACCGAGAACTGCTGGCCGACTTCTTCCAAGGTGTGATCGGTGTTCATGCCGATGCCGAAGCGCATGCGCAGCACGCGCTCTTCACGCGGGGTAAGGCTCGCAAGGACGCGGGTGACCGTTTCCTTGAGGTTCGCCTGGATCGCCGCATCCACGGGAATGATCGCGTTCTTGTCCTCGATGAAGTCTCCGAGGTGCGAATCCTCCTCGTCGCCGATCGGCGTTTCGAGGCTGATCGGCTCCTTGGCGATCTTCATCACCTTGCGCACCTTCTCGAGCGGCATCGACAGACGCTCGGCCATTTCCTCGGGCGTGGGCTCGCGGCCCTGCTCGTGGAGGAACTGACGGCTGGTGCGCACCAGCTTGTTGATCGTCTCGATCATGTGGACCGGGATACGGATCGTGCGGGCCTGATCCGCGATCGAGCGCGTGATCGCCTGCCTGATCCACCAGGTCGCGTACGTCGAGAACTTGTAGCCGCGGCGGTACTCGAACTTGTCGACCGCCTTCATCAGACCGATGTTGCCTTCCTGGATGAGATCCAGGAACTGCAGACCGCGGTTGGTGTACTTCTTGGCGATCGAGATCACCAGACGCAGGTTCGCCTCGACCATTTCCTTCTTGGCGATGCGTGCTTCACGCTCCGCCTTCTGGACCATGTTCACGATGCGGCGGAACTCGGGGAGCGCCATGCCGGTGGCGGCGGCGATGTCCGAGACTTCCAGACGGATACGCTCGACGGGATCGGCTTCGTTCTCGGCGAAGGCAGCCCACTTCTTGTCCTTCTTGGCGACGTCCGCGATCCACGTGTCGTCCAGTTCGCGGCCGACGTAGGATTCGAGGAAGTCGGTGCGCTTCACCTTGTGACGCTCAGCCAGACGCAGCATTTGCCCGCCCAGCGTCGTCAGGCGACGGTTGAAGGCGTAGAGGTTATCGACCAGGTATTCGATCTTGGTCGCGTGGAACTTGACCGATTCCACCTGCGCCGTGAGGTCTTCACGAAGCTGCTGGTACTGGTCTTCCTTGGCGGCCGGGAAATCGATGCCCAGCGCCAGCGCTTCCAGACGATCGCGCTGCAGGCGCTCGAAAGTCTGGAACAGTTCGGTGATCAGCAGGAACTTCTCAAGCGCTTCGGGCTTGAGGGCCGCTTCCATCTGCGCGAGCGAGAGGGTGTTGTCCTCTTCCTCTTCCTCGGCCTGACGCTTGGGAATCGGGTTGCCGTCCTCGTCGAGTTCCTCGGAGTTGTCCTCGTCGTCGGAATCGTCGTCCTTGAACGAGGGACCGGCGGTCTTCTCGCTGATTTCGCCGTCGTCCTCGCTCTCGCCGTCCTCGCTCAGGGCTTCGGGCGCGGGCTCCTTCGAAAGCATCGCGTCGAGATCTAGGATCTCACGCAGCTGCATCTCGCCGTTGTTGAGCGCTTCGGACCACTGGATAATGGCGTGGAAAGTGATCGGGCTCTCGCACAGGCCCAGGATCATCATGTCGCGGCCTGCTTCGATGCGCTTGGCGATGGCGATTTCGCCCTCGCGGCTGAGCAGCTCGACCGCGCCCATCTCGCGCAGGTACATGCGCACCGGGTCGTCGGTGCGCTCGACCGTTTCCTTCTTCTTCGCGGGATCGACGTTGACGCGCGGCGAGACTTCATCGCCTTCGCTGTCGTCGTTATCGTCTTCCGAATCGCGGTCGTCGTTTTCCTGGCTTTCGGCATCCTCGTCGTTGTCGACGATGTTGACGCCCATCTCGTTCAGAGCCGAGGTGATGTCCTCGATCTGGTCCGAAGACATGTCCTGAGGCAGCGCCTCGTTCAGCTCATCGTAAGTGATGACGCCGCGACGCTTGGCACGCGCGATCAGCTTCTTGATCGAACCCTCGTTGAGGTCGATCAGCGGCGCGTCCTGGCCCTCGTTGTCCGCGCCGTTGGTGTCGTTCTTGCTCATCAGTTCGCCGTTATCCCGTGCCGTCGTGAGTGCATAAACCTGGGGTCCGTAAACCTTGTATAATTATACAATCACGACGCATGTCTGGTTGCCATTTGCCTGAGACGGCTATCGAATTCCAGCTTTCTCTTCAGCAGTCGCTGCTGTTCGGCGAATGCCGAGTCGGAAAGCTCTGATTCGAACCGTGCCGTTGCTTTTGCCAGAGCCGCTTCGAGTACTGGTCGCTCGACGAGGAGGTCGATCGCCTGGGCCAGTTCGGCTGCCGCCTGTTCCTCGCTCGTTTCGGGAATCAGGAAGCCGAATCTAAGCCCTGCGTACTCGGCGGCCTTGGGTTGCACCAGGCCGTTGTCTCGCAATATGGTGGCGAGAACCTCGGTTTCAAGCGCGTCTGCGGCGCCGCAGCAGTCCACCAGTGTCTCGAAGCGCGGATCGAGACCGGGGGTGCGGGCGAGCGCTTCCGCGTGGCGCGCAAGTTGCGCGGGCCAGCGAATGAGCCCGGCGATGATCGCGGCGGAGAGCGCATCGCGGGTGCCTGCGCCTGCGAATCGGGTGTTCAGGCGCTCGATCGATTCGGGCGAGGAGGGGGCAGGGCTCGGCTTGCCGTTCCACTTGCCGCTTCCGCGCTGGTTCTGGCGGGGCTGGAAGTTTCCGCCACCACCTTGCCCTCCACCCTGTTGCCAGCGATTCTCCCGGCGCGGGAAGGCGAATTCGGAATAGCGGTCCTGCAGTTCGCGGCGGTAAAGTCCGGCGATGTCGGGGTGCTGGATCGTCTCGACGTGGGCCATCAAACGGGCCTTGAGACCGGCCTTGTCCTCGGGCGTGTTGAGCGGCACGGCGTCGCGCTCGGCCTCCCACAGCACTTCGACAAGGGACTTCGCCTCGCCGAGAATATCCTCCATCGCGCGGGAGCCGCGCTGCTTGATGAGATCGTCGGGGTCCAGCCCCTCGGGCAGGCGGACGATTCGCAGGGAGTGGGCAGGGCGCAGCAGCGGCAGGGCGCGGGTGATCGCGCGCATCGCCGCGCGTTGACCGGCCGTGTCGCCGTCGAAGCACAGGGTGGGCGTCTCGACATGGCGCCAGAGCATCTCGATCTGGTGCTCGGTCAGCGCAGTGCCCAGCGGCGCGACGGCATCGGCGATCCCGGCGGCGGCCAGCGCGATGACGTCCATGTAGCCCTCGACCACCACGATCCGCCCCGACTGGCGCGCGGCGGGCGCGGCGCGGTGCAGGTTGTAGAGCGTGCGGCCCTTGTCGAACAGCGGGGTATCAGGCGAGTTGAGGTACTTGGGCGCATCGGTCTTGCCCTTGGTGAGGATGCGGCCACCGAAGGCGATGACCCGGCCGCGCGCATCCTCGATGGGGAGCATCAGGCGGCCGCGGAACCGGTCGTAGGGATCGCGCTCCTCCACCGCGATGCGCAGGCCTGCCTCGATCAGCATGGCTTCGGGGAAGCGGGAGAGGGCCTCTTTCAGCGCCTGCCGCCCCTCGGGCGCATAGCCGAAGCCAAAGCGCTGCACGGTATGCGCATCGAATCCGCGCGTGGCGAGATAGGCGCGCGCCGCCGCGCCTTCTGCGCCGGACAGGCTGGCCTTGAACCACTCCTGCGCGGCGGCCATCACGTCGTGCAGGCTGTCGCGCTTCTCCGCCGCGCGCGCCATCTGCGGATCGGGTGCGGGGACGTCCATCCCGGCCTCGGCCGCCAGTTCCTTGACCGCGTCCATGAAGGCGAGGCCCTGGTGATCGGTCATCCAGCGGATGGCGTCGCCATGGGCGCCGCAGCCGAAGCAGTGGTAGAACCCTTTCTCGTCGTTGACGTAGAAGCTGGGCGAGTTCTCGTTATGGAAAGGGCAGCAGGCCCGATGCTCGCGCCCCGCCTTCTGCAGCCGCACGGAGCGGCCGATCAGAGCGGAAAGCGCGGTGCGGGACCGGAGTTGGTCGAGCCATTGGGGGGTGAGCACGAGACCTGCCGCCTGTCAGCAAATCAGGCCAGCGCCGCCTTTACCCAGCCGCTCGCCTTGGTCATGTCGAGCACCGTGCCGTGGCGGGCCTTCAGTTCGCCCATGACCTTGCCCATGTCCTTCATGCCGCTGGCGCCGGTTTCGGCCTTGATCGCCTCGATGGCGGCCATGGTCTCTTCCTCGGACAGCTGGGCGGGGAGGAAGGTTTCGATCACTTCCAACTCGGCCTGTTCGTCGGCAGCCTTTTCGGGGCGGCCGCCCTGCTCGAACAGGGTGATCGATTCGCGGCGCTGCTTCACCATCTTCTGCAGCACGTCGATCACCAGCGCGTCGTCGTCGGGAAGCGTGTCGGCGGTGCGCAGCTCGATGTCGCGGTCCTTGATCTTTGCAAGGATGAGGCGGACAGTGGCGAGGCGCTGCTTCTCACCGGCCTTCATGGCGGTGATCTGCGCGGCCTTGATCGAATCACGAAGCATGGGTTTTCCTGCAAATGAACTGAGTGAACGGGGTGGTGCGTGTGGCAAAGCTAGCAACCTGCGCGCCGATTTGCACGTGTGCGCCCAAATTGCACCCCCACACCTTGACGCGGTGCACAACCCTCTCTAGCGGCCGCGTCTTAGCACACAACGTTAGAAACGCCGTCAACGGAGCGACCCACCATGGCCGACGCCGCATCTTCGCTTGCGCCCAAACCCGAAGGGGCAACGGGCGTTCTGGTTCTCAGCGACGGACACGTCGTATGGGGACGTGGTTTCGGTCATGTCGGAGAGTCCGTGGGTGAAGTCTGCTTCAACACCGCGATGACCGGCTACCAGGAAGTCATGACCGACCCGTCCTATGCGGGCCAGATCGTCACTTTCACTTTCCCGCATATCGGCAATGTCGGCGTGAACGAGGAAGACCTCGAATCGCTGGTCGATGGCGCCGTCGGCTGCGTCGTCCGCGAGGACGTGACGCTGCCTTCGAACTTCCGTTCCGCAGGCGGCTACGCCGAGTGGCTGGCGAGCAAGGGCAAGGTCGGCCTTTCGGGCGTCGACACCCGCGCGCTCACCCGCCGCATCCGCAGCGCCGGTGCGCCCAACGCCGTCATCGCCCATGACCCCGAAGGCAACTTCGACATTCCCGCGCTCATCAAGCGGGCGCAGGAATGGCCGGGCCTCGAAGGCATGGACCTTGCCAAGCTGGTCAGCCGCGAAATCCAGCAGGGCTGGGAAGGCTCGACTTGGACACTCGGTGAGGGCTACGGCACTGCCGACGGCGAGACCCGCCCGCACGTCGTCGCGATCGACTACGGCGCCAAGGACAACATCTTCCGCAACCTCGTGAAGGCGGGCGCGCGCGTCACCGTGGTTCCGGCCGAGGCTTCGCTGGAAACCATCCTGTCGCTCGAACCCGCTGGCGTGTTTCTCTCGAACGGCCCGGGCGACCCGGCCGCGACCGGCGCCTATGCCGTGCCCGTGATCGCGGCGCTGCTGGAGCGTGACATGCCGGTGTTCGGCATCTGCCTCGGTCACCAGATGCTCGGCATCGCGGCGGGCGCCAAGACCAGCAAGATGTTCCAGGGCCATCGCGGCGCCAACCATCCGGTCAAGCGCCATGCCGACGGCGTGGTCGAGATCACCTCGATGAACCACGGCTTTGCGGTGGACAACACCTGCCTGCCGGACAATGTCGAGGAAACCCACGTCTCGCTGTTCGACGGCACCAACTGCGGCATCGCGATCAAGGGCAAGCGCGCTTTCGGCGTGCAGTACCACCCCGAGGCAAGCCCCGGCCCGCAGGACAGCTTCTACCTGTTCGAGAAGTTCGTGGGTATGCTCGGCTGATGGTCGCAGCGGGTCAGGCTCCCTTGGCGGTGTTTGCGCCGTCCCACGCATCGGCGATGATTGCCGGTGCGGCCAAGGGAGCTTTCGACCCGGCACGGCGGATTGCCTATGCATCCAGGCACCTCATAACAAAGAAGGTGCCTGAAATGACTAGCGCAATGTCCGCTCTGATCGACCACATGATCGCCTACTACGTCGCCGGGCCGGCGTCCGAACTCTCGGTCGCGCCGCGCTTCTATCCTTACGGCGAGCTGCAGCTCATCTTCGAGGACAAGGTCTCCGTCGCCGTCCGCAAGTTCGGCCCGAAAGTGCGCAAGCACTCCAAGGAAGCCGGCAAGGCCTTCATCGATTGCATGATCGAGACGGGCGCCTGGTCGACCAACCAGGGCGAGTACGGCGGCTCGATGCACCAGTTCCAGGCCGACCGCTTTCGCGAAGTCATTCGCGCTGAGCAGGACGCCAACCCCATCATCCAGAACGCGAAAGCCGATCCCGATTACTGGGACAAGGCTTTCGGCGATCTGGTGGCATAAGCCACCGGGTCGCATTACAAGACACACAGGACACCCAGGAAAGCCCATGCCAAAGCGCACCGACATCTCCTCGATCCTCGTCATCGGCGCAGGCCCGATCATCATTGGTCAGGCCTGCGAGTTCGACTATTCGGGCACCCAGGCGATCAAGGCGCTGAAGGAGGACGGTTACCGGGTGATCCTGGTGAACTCGAACCCCGCCACGATCATGACCGACCCGGACATGGCCGACGCCACTTACGTGGAGCCGATCACCCCAGAGGTCGTCGCGCGCATCATCGAGAAGGAGCGGCCCGATGCAGTGCTCCCGACGATGGGCGGCCAGACCGCGCTCAACTGCGCGCTGGCACTGTTCAACGACGGCACGCTGGAGAAGTTCGGCGTCCAGATGATCGGCGCCGACGCCGACGCGATCGACAAGGCCGAGGATCGCCAGCGCTTCCGCGACGCGATGGACAAGATCGGCCTCAACTCGGCGCGTTCGGGCGTGGCGCATACCTTGGACGAGGCTTTCGCGGTGCTTGAGCGCACCGGTCTGCCCTCGATCATCCGCCCCAGCTTCACCATGGGCGGCACCGGCGGCGGCATCGCCTACAACAAGGCCGAGTTCGAGGCGATCGTGCGCTCAGGGCTAGACGCCTCGCCGACCACCGAAGTGCTGATCGAGGAATCGCTGCTCGGCTGGAAGGAATACGAGATGGAGGTCGTGCGCGATCGCCATGACAACTGCATCATCATCTGCTCGATCGAGAACGTCGATCCGATGGGCGTCCACACGGGCGACTCGATCACCGTCGCCCCGGCGCTGACGCTGACCGACAAGGAATACCAGATCATGCGCAACGCCTCGATCGAGGTGCTGCGCGAGATCGGCGTCGAGACCGGCGGTTCCAACGTCCAGTTCGCGGTGAACCCCAAGGACGGTCGCCTGATCGTCATCGAGATGAACCCGCGCGTGTCGCGTTCCTCGGCGCTGGCCTCGAAGGCCACCGGCTTCCCGATCGCGCGCGTCGCCGCCAAGCTGGCGGTCGGCTATACGCTCGACGAGATCATGAACGAGATCACCGGCGCGACGCCTGCCGCGTTCGAGCCGACCATCGACTACGTCGTCACCAAGATCCCGCGCTTCGCCTTCGAGAAGTTCAAGGGCGCCAAGAACGACCTCACCACCGCGATGAAGTCGGTCGGCGAAGTCATGGCGATCGGCCGCAACATCAAGGAATCGATGCAGAAGGCCCTGCGCGGCCTCGAAACCGGCCTTGACGGCTTCAACCGCGTGCCCGCGCTGGAAGGCGCTGGCCGTGACGTCATCACCGCCGCCCTTTCGCGCGCCACGCCGGAGCGTCTGCTGCACGCCGCGCAGGCTTTCCGCGAAGGCTTCACCGTGGACGAGATCCACGCGATCGCCCACTACGACAAGTGGTTCCTGCGCCACATCGAGGAGATCATCGCCGAGGAAAACAAGATCCTCGCCGAAGGTCTGCCAAACGATGCGGCGGGCATGCGCAAGCTGAAGGCGATGGGCTTCTCCGACAAACGCCTTGCCACGCTGGCGGTGCGTTCGGTCGGTGTCGCGGGCGGTCTGGGCGAGACCCAGGCCAAGCGCTCGGGCCTGCTGCATGACGCGCTGCGTGCCATGGCCGGTGCCACCAGCGAGAAGGAAGTGCGCCAGCTTCGCCGCAAGCTGGGCGTCGTCCCCGTCTTCAAGCGCATCGACAGCTGCGCCGCCGAGTTCGAGGCGGTGACGCCCTACATGTACTCGACCTACGAGGCCCCGATCTTCGGCGAGCCCGAGGACGAGGCGATGCCGTCCGACCGCAAGAAGATCGTGATCCTCGGCGGTGGTCCGAACCGCATCGGGCAGGGCATCGAGTTCGACTACTGCTGCGTCCACGCCTGCTTCGCCTTGTCCGAAGCCGGGTACGAGACCATCATGGTCAACTGCAACCCCGAGACCGTCTCGACCGACTACGACACCTCGGACCGCCTCTACTTCGAGCCGCTGACTGCCGAGGACGTGCTGGAAATCCTGCGCGTCGAGCAGCAGAGCGGCGAACTCGTCGGCGTGCTGGTGCAGTTCGGTGGCCAGACCCCGCTCAAGCTGGCGCAGGCGCTGGAAGACGAGGGCATTCCGATCCTCGGCACCTCGCCCGACGCGATCGACCTTGCCGAAGACCGTGAGCGCTTCTCGGCGCTGGTGGACAAGCTCGGCCTCAAGCAGCCCGCCAACGGCATCGCCCGCAGCCGTGACGAGGCGGTGAACGTCGCCAATCGCATCGGCTACCCGGTGCTGATGCGCCCCAGCTACGTGCTGGGCGGCCGCGCGATGGAGATCGTCGACAGTGAGCAGCAGCTCGACGACTACATCACCACCGCCGTACAGGTCTCGGGCGACAGCCCGGTCCTGATCGACCAGTACCTGCGCGATGCCATCGAGTGCGACGTCGATGCCCTGTGCGACGGCGAGCGCGTCGTCGTGGCAGGCGTGATGCAGCACATCGAGGAAGCGGGCATCCACTCGGGCGACAGCGCCTGCACCCTGCCGCCCTACAGCCTGCCGCCCGAAATCATCGCCGAGATGGAGCGTCAGGCCGAAAAGCTGGCGTTCGGCCTCAACGTCAAGGGCCTGATGAACATCCAGTTCGCGGTGAAGGACGGCGAGGTCTATCTCATCGAGGTCAACCCGCGCGCCTCGCGCACGGTGCCCTTCGTCGCCAAGGCGCTGGGCCAGCCGGTCGCCAAGATCGCCGCGCGCGTCATGGCGGGCGAGAAGCTGGACACCTTCCCGCCGTTCAAGCGCGACCTGCCGTACATGGCGGTCAAGGAAGCCGTGTTCCCGTTCAACCGCTTCCCTGGCGTCGATCCGGTGCTCAGCCCCGAGATGAAGTCCACCGGCGAAGTCATGGGAATCGATAGCGATTTCGCCCGCGCTTTCGGCAAGGCGCAGCTTGGCGCCGGCATGAAGCTGCCGGTCGAGGGCACCGTTTTCGTCTCGGTCAAGGACAGTGACAAGCCAGTGATCCTGCCTGCGGTGAAGACGCTGATCGAGCAGGGTTTCCGCATTGTCGCCACCAGCGGCACGCAGAAGTATCTGGCCGAGGCGGGCCTGCAGGTCGATCTCGTCAACAAGGTGGCCGAGGGCCGTCCGCATATCGTCGACAAGATCGTCGATGGCGAGATCGCGCTGATCTTCAATACCACCGAAGGCTGGCAGAGCCTGGTGGACTCCCAGTCGATCCGCGCCTCGGCGCTGACCGGCAAGGTTTCGATCTTCACCACGGCGGCGGCCAGTGTCGCTGCGGCGGAGGCGATCGCGACAATTCGCGGGAGCAAACTTGAAGTGCGATCGTTGCAGGACTACTATAGCTGAAATCGATCTCGCCTCCCCCCACATCGCAGCAGATCGGCCCCGCCCGCCTAGGGCGGGGACAGGAAACTAGTCGCAAGACCTTTGGGGGAAGGCCGCAGGAGGAAATGAATTAGAATGGCAAGTGTCGAAAAGCTGCCGATGCTCGCGGAAGGTTACGAGCGGATGACCGCGGACCTCAAGGCGCTGCGCGATGAGCGTCCGCTCATCGTCGACGCCATCGAGGAAGCGCGTGCCCACGGCGATCTTTCGGAAAACGCCGAGTACCACGCCGCCAAGGAGCGCCAAGGCCAGGTCGAGGCGACCATCGCCGACCTCGAGGACAAGATCACGCGCGCGCAGATCATCGATCCCGCGACGTTGTCGGGCGACAAGATCATCTTCGGCGCCACCATCACCCTTCTCGACGATGACGAGAAGCCGGTGAAGTACCAGATTGTCGGCCCTTACGAAGCGGACGCGAAGGTCGGCCGCATCAGCTACAACTCGCCGCTCGGCAAGGCGCTGATCGGCCGCAAGGTCGAGGAAGAGATCGAAGTGACCGTCCCCTCGGGCGACAAGTTCTACCTGGTGCAGAAGATCGAATTCATCTGATCCTCTCCGCTTCAGGATAAAGAAAAAGGCCGGCGTTTCCGCCGGCCTTTTTCGTTTCCGCTGCTCAGGCTGCCGGCAGTTCCGGCTCGAGCAGGCGATGAAGATGCACGATCACGTACTTCATCTCGGCATCATCGACGGTGCGCTGCGCGGCCGACTTCCAGGCATTCTGGGCCTCGGCGAAATCGGGATAGACACCGACGAGGTCGAGAGCCTTGAGGTCGGTGAATTCGAGGCTGCGCGGATCCTTGACCCGGCCGCCCATTACAAGGTGAAGCTTCTGCATGGGAGAGTGCCGCTTTCCTGCTGGTTGGGAGATAAGCGGCCTATAATTTTGGAGAGGTCAAGGAGCAAGTGCACAAGACGCACCTTGATCGCGCAGTAAGCGAAAAGGTGCGCCTTTAGCTGAAATTCACGAGCCGTTTACGATCTGACACGCTTCTTGAGGTCTTCGGCCATGTGCAGAACCTTGGTCGAGCGGACAGCCGCCGCGTCTCCAAGGCGGTTGGCGGTGTCGGCAGCCGCATCGCCAAGCCTGCTGGCTCGGCGGGCAGTCGCACGGCCGAGGGCACTTGCGGCGCCTACTGCAGCCAGGCCGTACTTTTCGAGATTGAGAATGGCCAGATCGCTGGCCTTTTCAGCGCTGTCCGCGAACTTCGAGGCCTGCTTGCGTGCATCGATGCCGATGTCATGCGCCTTGTCGCCCGCCTTGCGGCCGAGTACGACGCTGGCGGTGCCGGCAGCCTCCGCGAGGTCCAGCGTGCGCGCGACGATCCGCCTGCTGACGCGGCGCGGCAGGAGGGCGCTCACCGCGACGCCGACGGCGACACCGCCTGCGACGGTCAGTACCGGGTGCTTCTTGACGAAGGCGATGACTTTGTCAGACGGCGTGGGCTCGGCGATTTTCGCGGGCAGGGCGACGACGTTTGCGCCTTTACCGGCAGCGATCGGGGTGGACGACTCGGTCTTGCTCACCTGGCGTTCCTTCCTTGGTCAAGAGACCCGGTCGCGCGCACTGTCCAACAGGCGCTGCGCCAGGTCGATAATGGGATTACGCAGAAACCAAAGCACGAGCGCTGCCAAGGTTCCGCCGATTGCGGCGGGATGCTCCTCGACAACGGCAACGGCCTCGTCGAACATCAGCTTGGCCTGATCGAGCGCCTCGTCAGCGATCCGGCCGCCGATCCCGCGCTCGTCCATGTCGGCCTTGAAGGCCTGGTAATGTCCGTCGAACTTCGCCTTCGCGGCGTCGCGCGCGGCCCGGTCCGCCAGAACCTGCGCTGCCTGATTGCCCATTCGAGCCCCCGTTTTAGATCAATGGTCCTGAGAACCGCCCGCGATACGCAGCATTCGGCGCAGCCGTGCGTGCGCACTCCAGGCCCCGAATGCGGCAAGCGCAAGCAATACCAGCGTGACGACCGCCATCGCGCCCCACAATCCGAGCAGCGGCCCGAGGGCAATCACCGTGCCGACCACGAAGGCCATCGCGGCAAAGAACACCAGCACCGCCGCCACCACGAGCAGCATGACGATAGTGCGCGTTTCCGACCCGACATATGCAGCGCGCGACTTTTGAAACGCGAGTTCAGCCTGCGCAAAAACCTTCGCTTCATCCGCCAACTGACGCAGATCCTGCGCCAGCGACAGATTCTCGTAATCCTCGGCCGCAGGGGCGAGGGTGGGTGTGGTGTCCTGCATTCTCTCAGGAGGTCAGCTCAGGCGCCGAAGCGCCTTCACTTGCCCCTGAACAGGCGGGAAAGCACGAAGCCGGTCGCGGCCGCGATGCCGAGTGCCTGCCACGGGCTGTTGCGCACGAACGTCTTGGCATCCTCGCCAATATCTTCGATCGACTTCTCGTCCAGCTTGGCTCCGGCGTCGGCCAGCGACTTCGATGCGCTGCGGGCGTAATCGCCGTACTTCACGCCGACCTTCTCGTCGATCAGGGCGGCATTGTCGTCGATCAGCTTGGAGACGCCGACGATCGCCTGACTGGCCTTGGCCTTGCCTTCCTCGGCATAGCCGGCGGCCTTGATCTTGGCATCGGCCGCGAAGGCGCTGGCCTTGTCCTTGGCTTCACCGCTGCGGGTCTTGCATTCGCTCGACACTTCACCGGCGAAAGCCTGTGCACCGGCCTTGGCTTCCTCGACCGCCTTGGAGAAGTGATTCTTGGCGCTTTCGGTGCCGTTTCCGGCGGAGATGGTGGGTTCGACCATGCGATTATCCTTCCTTGTCTATCCTTGGCGCGAATTGGCATCATAAGCCATGTGCGGACAGAGTAACACAACTTGTCGTTCCTTGCTGCAACGCAACTTGTCACGCGAAGTTCCCCTGCTAAGACCGCCTCCGGACGGATGGCGCGTAATGCGCCCGCTTGAGGAGAACCGCAGACATGACCGCGATCATCGACATTCACGGACGGGAAATCCTGGACAGCCGCGGCAACCCCACCGTGGAGGTGGACGTCCTGCTGGAAGACGGCAGCTTCGGCCGCGCAGCTGTGCCCTCGGGCGCATCGACCGGCGCCCACGAAGCGGTGGAACTGCGTGACGGCGACAAGAGCCGCTATCTCGGCAAGGGCGTGCTCAAGGCCGTGGATTCGGTCAACGGTGAGATCGCCGAGGCGCTCGTCGGTCTCGACGCCGAAGACCAGCGCGACCTCGACCTCGCCATGATCGAACTCGACGGCACGCCGAACAAGGCGCGCCTCGGTGCCAACGCCATCCTCGGCGTCAGCATGGCCGCGGCGAAGGCTGCCGCCAATGCGCGCGGCCTGCCGCTCTACTCCTACGTCGGCGGCGTTTCGGCGCATGTCCTGCCGGTGCCGATGATGAACATCATCAACGGCGGCGAGCATGCCGACAACCCGATCGACTTCCAGGAATTCATGGTCATGCCGGTCGGCGCCTCGTCGCTGGCGGAAGCCGCGCGCTGGGGAGCGGAAATCTTCCACACGCTCAAGAAGGGCCTGCACGAGAAGGGCCTCGCCACCGCCGTGGGCGACGAGGGCGGCTTCGCGCCGAACCTTGCCAGCACCCGCGATGCGCTGGACTTCATCATGGCCTCGATCGAGAAGGCAGGCTTCAAGCCGGGCACCGACATCAAGCTCGCGCTCGACTGTGCCTCGACCGAGTTCTTCAAGAACGGCAAGTACGAGATCAGCGGCGAGGGCCTGAGCCTGTCGCCGGTGGCCTTCGCCGACTACCTCGCCGATCTCACCGAAGCCTATCCGATCATCTCGATCGAAGACGGCATGAGCGAGGACGATTTCGAGGGCTGGAAGGCGCTGACCGACAAGATCGGCCACAAGGTGCAGCTGGTGGGCGACGACCTGTTCGTCACCAACCCGGCGCGCCTGACCATGGGCATCGAGAAGGGCCTGGCGAACTCGCTGCTGGTCAAGGTCAACCAGATCGGCACCCTGACCGAGACGCTAGAAGCCGTCTCGATCGCCAACCGCAACGGTTACACCGCCGTCATGTCGCACCGTTCGGGCGAGACCGAGGATGCGACCATCGCCGACCTCGCCGTCGCCACCAACTGCGGCCAGATCAAGACCGGCTCGCTGGCCCGTTCGGACCGGCTTGCCAAGTACAACCAGCTCATCCGCATTGAGGAAGAGCTGGGCAAGGCCGCGCGCTATGCGGGCCTGAGCGCGTTTGGTCGCCTGAGCGTCTGAACCTGAAGTGTCGCGGGTGACCGGCGCCGGGGAAATGGCGCCGATCACCCGCTTCCTCCGCACGGCGACCAGCCTGTCCCCCCATGGGGCGAAGAGTTGCCTGGACGCCGATCGCCTCAGCGTGCGGCGACGCTGTCCCTTGCGGTATCGTCGGTCAACACGACGGAGCGGGATGCGGAGGCGAAGTATTCGAGCATCGCGGCATAGCCCCGCGCGCTCAGTTTGACGTAGACCCGGCGCGCGTCCCCGGGATCGGCCTCCCGTACGAGGTGCCCCTGCTTTTCGAGAATCGCGATCCAGCGCAGCGCCGTCGTCGAAGGGACGGCGGAGCCGATGCATGCGCTCGTCACCGAGACGCGGCGGCGCTCCTTGGCAGCGATGAACAGATCGAGCAGTATATCCCAGGCGGGTTCGCCGAACAGTTCTTCCGAGCGGAAAATCTTGGTGCGCCGCCGCCGGTCGTCGTAAGTCTGGCGGGCGAGTTCCACCCAGATCGGGTGATCCTGACTCGCCGTGCCCTTGGGTTCACGGGCTTCCCCGGCGATGGCGAGGCTTTCCAGTATCGCCGAGGGACTCTCTCCGATCTCCAGTTCCCGCGCCATTGCCAGAAGTTCATTGGCGATTCCGATCAGCCGGATCGCTTTCGCCCGATTGCGCATCAACTGGTCCGTGTTCTCCATCGAATAGGATCGCCTGATGCGGGCCGCACGACTTCCTTCGCGAAAGTCATCGCGGCAATTGTGCCCATCGTTGCGAGAAAAGCAGCAACGCTCAGCAGGTTATGACCTGCAGTCGCCGCTGTGTTGCTTGATCCGCCACGGACAAATCATAGGCAAACTTCCGAGGAAACGTCTCGCGCAGCTTAATCCGTATCGGACGCTTTACGCGGAATGCCGAATTCCCGGCATAAGGATTCGATGGCAGCTTCGAGGTGGGCGGCAGCGACCATTGCACCGATCTCTTCCAGTTGGCCGAGGTGCATCTCCAGATCGGCGGCCAGCGACTTCGCGATTGCGTCCTTGTTCACCCAAGCGTTCTCCAGCGGGAGGAACCAGTGCGTTCTCCCGGACCCGCTACCACGAGCCATGGTTTGCGACCCGCCGGTTTGCCCGGCGTCAGTTGTTTCAGGTTATACATCCGTTTTCGAGCAAAATCGGAGCGACCTGCTCACGAACTACACGACGGACGATAATTGAAAACCGCGAATTCGATGATGTCCTGTAAGTGAACATTATAAAATTGGCGATTAACCGCAGGAGAATTGCGCTGATATGAATGATTTTGAAAGAACTTAAGTGTAACTACTTATTCAATCGGTCACGCGATGCCCTCGGATTCTCCGTCGCAGGCATCGCGTGACGATTGGTTTTCAGGCGCCGAAGCGGCCCTTGAGGTCGTAAAGGGCGATAGCTGCCTTGGCTGCCTCGCCGCCCTTGTCCTTCTGTGCTGCATCGGCGCGGACGAGGGCCTGTTCTTCGTTCTCGACAGTCAAAATGCCGTTGCCGATGGCGATGCCGTCCATGGTCAGCGCCATGATGCCGCGGGCCGATTCGCCGGCGACGATCTCGAAGTGATAGGTTTCCCCGCGGATGACGACGCCGATAGCGACGTAACCGTCATAGTCCCCGGTGGCATCGGCCAGCGAGATGGCGGCGGGAATTTCCAGCGCGCCCGGCACCGTGATGACTTCGGCTTGATGGCCTGCTGCCTTGAGCGCGGCCTTGGCGCCCGCGATCAGCATGTCGTTGAGATGGTCGTAGAAACGCGCCTCGATGATGAGGAAACGGGCCATGTCAGTTCGATCCTTCGCTGGTCGGGGCGATGATGGGCCGCTCGCCGACGATGTTGAGGCCGTATCCTTCGAGCGCAACCAGCGAATGGTGCGTGTTGGTCAGCAGGACCATGTCGTGAATGCCCAGTTCCGCCAGGATCTGCGCGCCCACGCCGTAGTCCCTCAATTCCTCGAGGTCCGGGGTGCCGCCATTGCGGAACTCCTGCTTGATGTCCATCACGCGCGACATCAACTTGTTCATCGGACGGTTGATGACCACGATCACGCCCGAACCCTCCTCGCCGATCATTTCCATCGAGCGATGCAGGAGGTCGCCGCGATCGCCGGTGTCCTCGCCGAAGATGTCGGCGAAGAAGGATAGCGTGTGCATGCGCACAAGGGTCGGCTTCGACGGGTCAATGCGACCCTTGACAAGCGCCACGGTCTCATCGCCGGTCGCGCGGTTGAAGTACGAGCGGGCCACCCAGTCGCCGCCATGGCGCGAGTGGAAGCTGATCTCGTTACGCTTCTCGATCATGCGGTCGTGCTTGCGGCGATAGGCGATGAGGTCGCGGATCGTGCCGATCTTCAGGTCGTGCAGGCGTGCGAAGCCGATGAGGTCGTCCATGCGGGCCATGGTGCCGTCCTCCTTCATGATCTCGCAGATCACGCCGGAAGGGTTGAGCCCGGCGAGGCGCGAGATATCGACCGCCGCCTCGGTGTGCCCGGTGCGAACGAGCACGCCGCCGTCGCGGGCGCGCAGCGGGAAGACGTGGCCGGGCGTGACGATGTCGTCGCGCGTCTTGGTGCCGTCGATGGCAACCGAGATGGTGCGCGCACGGTCGCCTGCCGAGATACCGGTGGTAACGCCTTCGCGCGCCTCGATCGAGATGGTGAAGGCGGTCTCATGACGCGTGCCGTTATGGCTGCTCATCAGGTTGAGGCCGAGTTCGTCGACGCGCTGGCTGGTGATCGCGAGGCAGATCAGGCCGCGTCCATGCGTCGCCATGAAGTTGATCGCGGCCGGAGTCGCCATCTGCGCGGGGATGATGAGGTCGCCCTCGTTCTCGCGGTCCTCATCGTCGACGAGGATGAACATGCGGCCGTTGCGGGCTTCGTCGATGATCTCCTCGATCGGAACGAGCACTTCGCGCTCGTCGTTCGAGAAAAGGACGCGCTCCAGCTTGCCGAGGGTTTCGGCGGTAGGGTTCCAGTCGTCCTCGGTGCAGTCGCGCAGCGTGTTGGCGTGGAGGCCGGCGGCGCGCGCCAGGCTGGACTTGCTCATTCCGCCCTCGGTTACGAGCTTGCGGACCTTGTCGATCACATCGGTAGCCATTGTGGTGTTCGATCTCACATTTCAGTGTGATCGAAATAGGCTTGCTTCACATTCGGATCAAGAGCCTTTGAATTGCGGTGGCCGCTTTGCGAGAAAAGCGGCGACGGCTTCCTCGTGGTCGGCCGTGGCGTGGGCGGCGGCCTGCATGGCCGAGGCCATCTCCAGCAGCGTGGCAAGGTCCGCACGGCGGCCTTCCCACAGCAGTCGCTTGGTCATCCGTACCGCGTGCGGTGGATTGGCAGCGATGCGGCGGGCGAGGGCGCGGGCGGCGTCGAGAAGTTCGGCATCGGGCACCACGCGGCTGACAAGGCCGCAAGCCAGCGCCTCGGCGGCGTCGATCAGATCGCCGGTGAGCGCCATCTCGGCGGCTTTCGACCAGCCGATCACACGCGGCAACAACCATGAGCCGCCGTCGCCAGCAATGAGGCCAAGCTTGACGAAGCTCTCCGCGAACTTCGCGCTCTCGCCGGCGATGCGCAAGTCGCACATGCAGGTGAGGTCGCAGCCCGCGCCCATGGCAGCACCGTTGACGGCGGCTATGATCGGCACTTCCAGCGCCGCGAAGGCGAGCGGGAGCCGCTGGATGCCGCGCTTGTAGGAAAGACGCGTGGCGGCGGGAGACCCGGCGTTGAGGGTGCCGCCGGGCTTCATCTCGTTGATGTTGCCGCCGGAGGAAAAGCCCTTGCCCGCGCCGGTCAGGATGGCGACACGGGCCTGCGGGTCCGTCTCGAGCCGGGCGAGGGCGGCGAGCAGGGCCTCGATGACCTCGGCGTCGGAGATCGGGTTGCGCAGTTCGGGGCGGTTGAGCGTGAGGAGGACGATGCCCTCCTCGTCGATTTCGTACAGCACCGCATCGCTCATCGCCTGTCTTCTTCCGTCCTGTCGCGTCGAAAGCTCAACCTAAAGACCGGCAGCGGTCCCGGATCAAGTCCAGGACGACGACGAGCCATGCATCCTGCTTATGCATCCTGCTTTCGGGCCATCATCTTCGTGATATCGACCTGACCAGTGGCCAAGCCGCCCATGAAGCCGCCGTCCACCGGCAGCACGACGCCATTGACCACGCGTGCGAGGTCGGAGTTGATCAGGACCAGCGGCCCCGCCTGTTCTTCCGGCGTGGTGTAGCGGCCGAGCGGTTCGGCGGCGGCATCGACGACTTCCTTGCCCGAGACGGCGTGGAAGGTCGCCATCATCGGCGTCTGCGTGGGCGAGGGGAGCGAGCAGTTGATGCGGATGCCCTGCTTGATCAGGCGGGCACCCATGAACTGCGTCCAGACGATGACGGCTTCCTTCGAGAACGCATAGCCCTCGCCGACCTGGTCCCTGTTCGCCTCGCACCAGTCGAGACCGGCCTGGAAGCCCTGCGTCGCCAGCAGTTGCATGTGGACCGGGATACGGCGGCTCCAGCCGAGGCCGCCCGTCGAGGCGATCGACACGATCGCGCCCTTGGTCCCCATCAGCGGTACGACCTGCTCGGTCAGGTGACGGGTGCCGAGGAAATTGACCTTCATCGTGTCCATGGCCGGAAAACCGCCTCCGCCAGGCAGCCCCGCGCAATTGAACAGGGCGTCGATCTTGCCTCCTACGCCGCTGACGGCGGCCTCGAGGCTGGCCGGATCGCGCAGATCGATCTGCGTGAACGAGGCCATCGGCACGGCGCTTTCCTTGAAGTCGAAGCCGTGGACCTCGGCGCCGAGCGATACCAGCAGCTTCGCGGCGGCCTCGCCCATGCCGGAGAAGCAGCCGCTGACGATTACGCGCTTGCCCTTGTAGCCCAGAACATCACTCACTGGTCGGTCCTTCCTCTCACGGGCGTGGTGCTGGCCGGGGCCGGACCTGCCGTTTCCTTTGCCCGTAGCTATGCGCTGTCGGCGGGTGGGTTCAACCGCCCCGGCGGGTCATCGCGCACACGATGGCAGCCCCTGCCTCGCCATCGGCCGCACGTCTTGCTAGGCGTCTTACGAGAACAAACGGCAAAGGCGGCAAGAGTGGCATCGAAAGCGGTGAGAGGGCGAAGGCCAAGCCATCCGGACCGGCGCGAGGAAATCCTTGCAGCGGCCGCTCGCCGCTTTGCCGAGTTCGGCTTCGAGGCGACCACCGTGCGGCAGATTGCCGACGACGTGAACATCCTGTCGGGCAGCCTCTATCACCATTTCGCCACGAAGGAGGAAATGCTCGATTCCATAGTTCGCGATGCGGTTCTCGACCAGAGGGGACGGGCACTGCGCATCGCGGCGCTCGATATCGACGCTGAAGTGCGCTTCGTCACCCTCATTGCAGAGGAACTTGCGGCTCTGGCGGATCGCCTCGAGGCTTATGCCATCATTTTCAGCGAGCGAAAATTCTTCCGTCGCAGCCCGGATTTTCTCTACCTCATGAAAGCCCGCAAGGAAGCGTTCGAAGCCTGGCGCTCCGTTCTCGACGAGGGCGTGTCCTCGGGACAGTTCCATGGCGGAATCGACAGCTATCTGACCGTGTCTACCATCATGCGCATGCTCAATTCCGGTGCCGACTGGTATCGGCATGAGGACGGCTCGCCGCTGGATGCGATGGCAAATTATTCGCTGAAGGCGCTTATCGCGTTCTACTCAGGATTTGCGCTGCGTTCAGTTCGTGCAGCGGGGCGCGGGGAAGCGCCGATCCCTGCGCCCCTCACGCTTCCGGGCTAGCACCGTCCGCGCGTCGCCGCTCGGCCTCGGCGCGATGGTGCTTTCGCCGTTCGAGTTGCCTTGCTGAAGGCACGCCGTCGTCGATCAGATCGGCAAGGACTGCTCCCCTTTCCCCGGCAGGACGCGGGGGGCCGACGGTAGTGTCGCAAAAGGTCTGGCGCTCGATCTCCGCGTTGAGCAGGGCACCGAGAAGTACGCCATATGCGGAAAGGAACAGCCACATCAGAAACACGACGATGGCCGAAAGCGAGCCGTACGTCGCGTTGTAGTCGCTGATGTAGGCTACGTAGAGCGAGAAGCCGAACGAGACTGCCAGCCAGAGCAGCGTCGCCAGCAGTGAGCCGGGTGCGAGCCAGCGCCACTTGGCAGGGCGGCGGTCGGGGCCGTAGCGCATGATCAAGGCGAAGCCGGCGCTGCCAAGCGAGATCGCGGCTACCCAGGTCAGGATCTTGAAGGTCAGTTGGGTGGCGCTCCCGAGGTATACGCTTGTCTCCGTCTGCAGCCACGCGAAGACGCCGCCGGATAGCACGCCGGTCAACGCCAGCAGAATCGCCGCGAGCGTAAGTCCACCGGTGCGCAAGGTTCGGGCGACGACGCTGCGCGTCTCGCGCTCTTCGTTGATGATGTTGAGCGCGCTGACCATTCCGCCTGCCGCGCGCATGCCTCCATAGATCGCGAAGAACAACGCGATGACGAGCGCGAGGCCGGTCACTCCGGAGTTGGTGGAGATGATCCGCAGCAACTGCTCTTCCAGAAGGCGGGCGACCTCCGGCGGCACCACGTCGACGATGCTGTCCATTTGCTCACGCACCATGCCGACGTCGGCAACAAGTCCGTAAACCATCACGGTTGCCGCGATCAGCGGGGTCAGGGCAAGAAACGTGTAGAACGCGAGGCCTGCCGAAAGAAGGCCCAGTTCATGGAAGCCAATCATCACGTAGACCCGCTTCACTACCCTGAACCACGCCGCACGCGGCATGGCCAGGGGGGACAGGGCATCCGATCCGGGGACGATTTCCGTTGCGGCGTTGCTTGCCGGCGTTCCGACGCTATTCACTACGAGCCTGTGTGAACGAGGGAACTTTCGCTGTTGCAATGCGATAGGCATTCTCAGGAGGGGCCGGATGTACCGGTTCGGCAAAGGGGTGATTCGTCGCGGTGTCCATGTTCAGGCTAATCGATCATCGGCCGGATCGTTCCCTGTCCCTGCGCCATGGATGTGCCGGCGGTGCGGTTGCCTTGGTCCTTGCACTTGGCATCGCCGTGCCTTCGGGCAGTGCATCGGCGCAAGCGCAACCTTCGGAAGAGGCGGCACCGGCGAACCAGCCTTCGTCGCAGCCTGAAGGCAAGGCAGTCGACCTCGAGGCGGGTGAGGTAAAGGTGCCGGCGCCACCTGCCGACTCTACTTTGCCGCAAGTCGATCCGATCATCCCTGACGGCGAGTTCAATTCCTCCATACCTGCGCTCGACGCCTCAGATGACCCCGAACTCGACAAGCCGCTCGAATCGATCGACGCGTTCGAACGTCGCATGGCGGAGCAGCAGAGCGGAGCGAAGCCGGCAGAAGGTACCTCCCCTCCCGCTGGAGACCCGGCGCTTGCGGATGGCCAGGCTGTCGAAGAGATCGGCGATGCTCCTGTGCGCGATGCTGAACTGACTGCCCCCTTGCCGCCCATCGACCAGTTCGAGGTTACCCCGGTACAGATCGCCGAAGGAGAGGAAGGTGATAAGGATGTCGAAGTCGGGTATCGCATCGACATCAAGGGGCTCGATCTCGCCGACAAGGAAACGGGTGCCGACCTTGAAAGCCAGTTCAATTCCGCGTCGGCTCTCAAGAAGGGCGATGGCAAGGCGGCCAATTCTGCGATGGTCGCAGCACGGCTGACCGAAGACAGCCAGTTGATGCAGACGGTGCTCGCTTCCGAGGGCTGGTACAGCCCGCAAGTGCGTACACGCATGGACCCGTCGTCCGATCAAGCCGATCCAGGTCTGATCGCGGTCATCCAGGTTAATCCCGGCAAGCGTTACGTGTTCTCCGATATTCAGGTGAAGGCCGACCCGACAGTTCCTTCCGGTCTGATCGCGGACAACTTTCCTCTCAAGGTAGGCGAGCCTATCGTTGCGGAGCGCGTGCAAGGTGCTGAGGCGCGTGTCGCGGTAGCGCTGCCCGAGAATGGCTACCCCTTCGCTGAAGTGGGCCAGCGCGACATCCTGCTGGATCAGGACGCGGGCGACGGCGTCTATACGCTCCCGGTCACGGTCGGGCCGCGCGGCCGCTTTGGCGGTTTCACGACCGATGGCGACACGGCCTTTGATGCCGATCACATTCAAGTGCTCGCACGGTTCAAGCGCGGCGAGCTTTACGACAGCCGCAAGGTCGACGATCTGCGCAAGGCGCTCGTCGCCACGAGCCTTTTCTCGACTGTAGCGGTTGAGCCGCAAAAGACCGGCGAACAGGTCGGCGATGGCACCGAATACGTTACGCTGCACGTCAAGCAGGATGCAGGGCCTCCGCGCACCATCGCCGGATCGCTCGGCTATGCGGCGGGTGAGGGCATCACCGCCCAGGCGACCTGGACCCACCGCAACATGTTCCCGCCCGAGGGTGCCCTGATCGCCCATGCCATCGCCGGTACGCGCCAGCAGGGTGCAGGCGTGACCTTCCGGCGCTCCAACGCGGGCAAGCGTGATCGGACGTTCGAACTCGTCGCCGAGGCCTTCCACAACGACTACGACGCTTACAGCGCCTACACCGGCCGCATCGCGGCGCGCATCGCCCGCGATTCCACACCGATCTGGCAGAAGCGCTATACTTATGCCTTCGGCGTCGAGATGCTCGGTACTGCCGAAACCGATTATGACGCGGCAAGCGGTGGACGCAAACGGCGCACCTACTACGTGGCCGGGCTCAACGGACAAGTCGGGTTCGACACCTCGGATGATCTGCTCAACCCGACCAGGGGTTACCGCCTCACTACGCTCGTGCAGCCCGAGGCGACGGTGCGCGGAGGATTCGACCCGTACGTCCGCGCCCGGCTGGACGCCTCAACCTACTACCCCTTCAGCGACAGCTTCGTCCTTGCCGGAAGGATGCGCCTCGGCACGATCCAAGGTGCGGGGCTGTTCGATATTGCGCCATCGCGCAGACTCTATGCAGGTGGCGGCGGCTCGGTTCGCGGTTTCGCCTATCAGGCTCTTGGCGAACAGGCGCCTGACGGCAATCCGGTCGGCGGTCGCAGCCTCAACGAAGCTTCGGTCGAGGCGCGCTATCGTTTCGGCAACTACGGAGTCGTCGCCTTCGTCGATGCGGGGCAGGCATATCGCGAGACAATGCCGCAGTTCAATGACTTGCGCTACGGCGTCGGCATTGGCGGCCGCTTCTACACCAACTTCGGGCCGATGCGGCTAGACGTGGCTACGCCGATCAACCGGCGCCCGGGCGAGTCGCGCTTCAACCTTTACGTATCGATTGGGCAGGCATTCTGATGGCCGGCCCCGAGGAGAACAACGAAGGCATGCCGCCGCAGCCGGAAACCGAAACCACCGAAGTCGTGGTGCAACAGCCATCCCGCTGGCACCGCGTCCGTGTGAGGGCACTCAAGACTGTTGCCTTCGTGGTGCTGGGCGTCGTCGCCTTCCTTCTCGCGGTGGTTCTCGGGATCAATACGGGGCCGGGACGTCGCTTCGTCGCGGACCAGATCGCCGCGCTCGAGTTCGAGAACGGCATGAAGATCTCCGTCGCAAGGATCGACGGGTCGCTCTACGGCAAGATGATTCTGCGCGGGCTCTCCGTGCGCGACCCGCGTGGCGAGTTTCTATACTCTCCGGAAATCCGCATCGACTGGCGCCCTTTCGCCTACCTTGATAACCACGTGGACGTGCGCAGCGCCACGGCGCAACGGGTGATACTGCGCCGCACGCCGCATTTCCGCGCCACGCCGCCCAGCGACGCGCCTTTGCTGCCCGATCTCGACATCGACTTGGGCGAACTGCGTATCGACCGCTTCATCGCCGAGCCCCCTGTCTCCGGCCAGAGGCGCATCATGACCGTCGCGGGGCGCGCGCACATCGCCGACGGCCGTGCGCAGGTCAGTGCGAAGGGCGGCACCATCGCCATTGATGGCAAGGGTGGCGGGGACCGGTTCAACGCCGTGCTCGACGCTGTGCCTGAGCGCAATCGTCTTGGTCTCGACGTCGATTTCGACGCACCGAAGGGCGGCCTCATCGCGGGTCTTGCCGGCTTCACGCAGCCGGTCACTCTCAAGCTTGCGGGCAAGGGCGACTGGGCGGCATGGAACGGCAAGCTCGATGCGAACCTAGGCAGCGGCGAACTGGCAAGATTGGCGCTGACGGCGCGGAACGGCACGTTCGTTATCAAGGGGCCGACGCGCTTCGCCCAGATGTTCGCAGGGCCGACCGCCAGCCTTCTCGGGCCGGTCACCAGCGTCGATCTGACCGCAGCGTTCGAGAAGCGCCGCGCCAGCCTGTCGGGCATGATTTCCAGCGATGCCTTCACCCTGACTCCGAACGGTCTCGTTGATCTCGGAGAGAACCGGTTCGAGAGCCTCAAGCTCGCATTCGTCCTCCTCAAGCCTGCCGCTCTGGCCGAGAACCTGAGCGGGGCGGGTCTGACCGCCGAGCTAGCCCTTGATGGCGCGTTCACTACGCCCTCGGTCAATTACCAGCTCGCTGCAAGGCGACTGGTGATGAATGACATGGGGCTGGAGAGCCTGACCGCGCGCGGTGCGGCCAAAGTCGATGCAGGGCATATCATGATCCCGGTGGCGGCGAGGGTCGGTCGCATTACCGGCCTCGATACCGTCGCGGGAGGCAAGCTCGACAACGTCACGCTCAATGGTGACCTTGCAATCGAGGGCACGCGCATCCTGTCCGACAACATGCGCCTGCGTTCGAATCGCATCGATGCGGGGCTGATACTCGTCGCCGACGTGAGCAAGGGTCTCTATACCGGTGCAATCGATGGCAAGATCGACAACTATCGTGTCGATAGTGTCGGCATCTTCAATATCCGCACCAACATGGACCTCAAGACCGAGGGACAGGGTTTCGCCTTGCAGGGCACAGTGCGGGCACGGTCTACGAAGCTGCTGAACGAAAGCCTGCAGACCTATCTCGGCGGTAATTTCTCGGCTTCTTCCAACGTGAAGTACGGTTCCGACGGCATCGTGCGCTTTTCCAGTGTACGCATGAATGCGCCTCTTCTGCGGGTTACCGGAGGGCAGGGCAGTTGGTCACCCGATGGACGCATCGCGCTCGCTGCGAATGGTTCGTCGCGCCAGTACGGTGCTCTCGGTGTTCGGGTGACCGGGACCATCCGCAATCCCGATGCACATTTGACGGCGGAGCGACCGGGGCTGGGCATTGGTCTCGCAAATCTGGATGCACGGATCAAAGGTGCACCGGGTGGCTATCGCCTCGACGCCAAGGGAGATACCGATTACGGCCCGTTGCGAGCCGACGTGACGCTCGGGCTCGGCAAGCAGACTTCGGTGCAGATCAACAGTGCCAATCTTTCCGGCGTCGATTTCGCGGGTCGTATCGTCCAAACGCCTGCCGGTCCCTTCGCGGGGCAATTGACGGCCAATGGTAACGGTATAGGCGGGCTCGTGCGGCTGGATGCCGACGGCAAGTACCAAGCGGCCGACTTCAACCTGCGCGCCAAGAACGCGATCTTCGACGGGCCAGCCAAGCTATCCGTCGGCTCTGCCATCGTAGACGGTCGTGCGGTGCTCTACGACCAGCCCTACGTCGTCGCCGACGCGCAGATCGCCGGCACCAGCATCGGCGCGCTCGACCTAGCGGCGGCGCGCGTGCTTGTCGATTATCGCGATGGGCGAGGCAAGGCGAAGGGCCTCATCGAAGGCGTCAGCGGTGTGCCGTTCCGTCTCGGCCTCAACGCCGACATGCAGCCAGAAATGTGGCGGGTGGCGCTGCAGGGCAGGGTCCGCGGCTTGGACGTCAAGACGACCACGCCCGCCCGCATCGTTCCCAAGGATGGCACTTACGAGCTGTTGCCTACCAACATCGCGTTCGGAGGCGGCAGCCTCAAGCTGGCCGGCTCGTACGGCGAAGGCATGAAGGTGCAGAGCCGGATGGAGGGCGTCGATCTCGCCATCCTCAACGCCTTCGCCCCTGGTTACGGTATTGGCGGCAAGGTCAGCGGCAGCCTCGACTTCGAACAGGCGAGCGCAACCGCGTTCCCCCGTGCGGATGCGCGCCTGACGCTCGACAACTTCACCCGTACCAGTTCATCGACCGTAAGCCAGGGTGTCGATATCAGCTTCGTCGGCAAGCTGCTGCCGGACGGAGGTGAAGGTCGCGCAGTGTTCCGTCGTCGAGGTACCGTGATCGGCCGAATGGCGGCGAGCCTGAAGCCGCTGCCGTCGGGTGATGGTCCCTGGATGACGCGCCTGATGGATGCCCCGCTGGGCGGTGGTATTCGCTACAACGGTCCGGCCGAGACCCTGTTCTCGTTCGCGGGGCTGTCCGGGCAGACGCTCACCGGCTCTGTCGGGCTGGCGGCGGACTTTACCTGCCGTGTGTCCAGTCCATGCATCAATGGCGTCGTGCAGGGGCGCGACATGGTCTATGAAAACATCGCCTACGGCACGCGCCTCAGCCGCATGGCGCTGGCAGGCAGGTTCACCGGGGATTCGCTGGAGCTGACCTCGCTGACGGCAAAGGCCGGTGACGGTAACGTCAGCGCCAGCGGCCGTGTAAGCCTCGCCGCCGACGCCGGTTATCCGATGGATCTCACCGTAAAGCTCGACCGCGCGCGGCTGGCGCGTAGCGACGCCCTTTCGGCGACCGCAACGGGAAATCTGAGGCTGACCAAAGCGGCGGGCGAGCCTGCGCTACTGGCGGGTGAGATCAAGTTGCCGGAAACCCGTTACCAGATCGTGCGTGAGGGGGCCGCGCAGATTCCGCGCCTTACGGGCGTGCGCTTCAAGCCGCCGGTCGGGCCGCAGCGCATCACCGGCGACGAGTCTGCGCCTGCGGCTGCCAGCGCCTTCGCACTGATCCGTCTCGACTTGCACTTGCGCGCGCCTGAAAAGCTCTACGTGTCCGGAATGGGGTTGGAATCTGAATGGAGTGCGGATTTCAACGTCACCGGTACCAGCGCGGCGCCATCGCTCTCCGGCGACGTCAAGCTGGTGCGTGGTACGCTGGGCTTCGCAGGGCGCTCGTTCCAGTTGAGCGATGGGCTGATCTCGTTCAACGGCGGCTCGACTATCGATCCGACCGTCCAGATCACAGCGACCGACGACATCGAGGACGTCACCGTTAACGTGAACGTCACCGGCCGCGCAATGAACCCACAGATTGACTTCTCCTCCGATCCCAGTCTGCCGGACGACGAAGTGCTTTCCCGCATCCTGTTCGGCAGCTCGATAGCCAACCTTTCGGCCTTGCAGGCGGTGCAACTGGCATCCTCGCTCAATTCCTTGCGCGGCACCGGCGGAGGTTTGAATCCCCTTGGCAAGCTGCGCTCGGCGGCGGGTATCGATCGTCTGCGCATTCTTGGGCCGGATGAACAGTCCGGGCGCGGCACGGCCGTTGCTGCTGGCCAGTATCTGACTGACGACATCTACGTCGAACTTATCACCGACGCGCGTGGCTTTACGGCAACGCAGTTGGAAGTCAGTGTCACGAAGTGGCTGTCGGTGTTGAGCCAGGCTGGCGGCTCTGGCGTGAACAGCCTGAACGTGCGCATCAAGAAGGACTACTGATGCGCGTCGGCCTGATTACTGCGCTTGTGCTTGCGGCCATTCTGGGAGGCTGCAAGCGCGAGCCGACGTTCGAGGAGCGGTATAAGGCGGCGAACAAGACGATCGTGGATCGCGCTAGGCAGATCGATGCGCAGATTGCCGCCACAGGTTCGCCGCCCCTCGAAGAAGACGGTGTCTCGCCAGAGCACTGAAACGTCGGGTTTACTTCTGATTGCTAGGGATGCCTGGGCAAGCAGAAGAGGTCACCATGCTCCCTGAAGTGAACGATCGACTGGCAGGGCGCCGCGCGGTGCTTATGCAGGCGCGCTGCCGCAAGTCGAGCTGGCATGTCTTCCCGGTCGAACTGGGTGACATCTCGCAGGGGGGCTGCAGCATCGTCGGCAGCGCCGAAATTTTTGTCCGCGATGAACCGATCCAGCTGCGAATTGCGAACTTCAAACCCATCGCAGCACACGTGCGTTGGTTGAAAGGCAACAAGGTCGGTGTCGAGTTTCGCAGTGCGCTTGCCGGCAAATTGATCGAAGAATTGGGGCGAGCTTACGGGATCCCGATCCGCACGGGATAGTGTGCGGATCCGGCAGGAGTCAGTTGCCCGCGGATCTTGCTGCCAAGCGTAGCTAGCCTCGGCGCATCCATAGCCTCTCGGCTATGTTAGCTGCGTTCCTCGTGAGAAAACGATGGTTGCATCAGTTTGGAGTGGAGGGTGGTGGACGCACTTGGGCTCGAACCAAGGACCCGCTGATTAAGAGTCAGCTGCTCTACCAACTGAGCTATGCGTCCCCACGAGTGCCCGCAGGATTGGTATATGGTGGACGCACTTGGGCTCGAACCAAGGACCCGCTGATTAAGAGTCAGCTGCTCTACCAACTGAGCTATGCGTCCCCACATGGTCTTCGTGGAAACAGGATGGTGGACGCACTTGGGCTCGAACCAAGGACCCGCTGATTAAGAGTCAGCTGCTCTACCAACTGAGCTATGCGTCCACGCTACCTGTCCTCGAAGGGCCTTGCGGCCCCGCCGGTCGGCGGCGGAGAGGTCCCTATAACGGCAGATTTTTACATTGGAAGCGAAAACTTGAAAAAGTTTCAGCCGAGTGAGCCTCTGCCCTGATTCCAACGGTTTACCGCCATGATCGTGCCCAGGCAGATCATGTTGGTGAGCATCGAAGTGCCACCGTGGCTCATGAAGGGCAGGGGAATTCCGACCACCGGCGCAAGGCCCATGACCATCATCAGGTTGATCATCACGTAGAAGAACATCGTCGCGGTCATGCCCGCCGCCAGCAGGCTGGAGAAGCGGTCCGGCGCGCGACGGGCGACGCCCATGCCCCAGCCGATCACGACGGTGAACACGAAGAGGACGAACAGCCCGCCCATCAGACCCCACTCTTCCGACATGGTCGCGAAGACGAAGTCGGTGTGCGGTTCCGGCAGATACTGCAGGTGGCTCTGCGTGCCGTTGCCGAAGCCCTTGCCGAAGATGCCGCCCGAGCCGATCGCGATCTTGGACTGCGTGATGTGATAGCCGGTGCCGAGCGGGTCGCCCTCCGGGTCCATGAACACCAGCACGCGGTTACGCTGGTAATCGTGGAGCAGCGTGAAGAATGCGATCGGGGCGATGATCATCATGGCACCGCCCGCGCCCAGGAACCACCACAAGGGAAGCCCCGCGAGGAACATCGTCACCACGCCGCCGAAGCACACGGCGGTGGCGGTGCCGAGGTCGGGCTGGATCAGCACGAACAGCGCCGGAACGCCGATCAGCACCCCCGCCGGAACGAGCCCGCGCCAACTGGCGGTCATGGCGTGGGGCAATGTCTCGTAGAAGCGCGCCAGCACCAGGACGATCGCGGGTTTCATCAGCTCCGACGGTTGCAACGACATGAAGCCGAGGTTGAGCCAGCGCTGGCTGCCGCCGCCGACCGCGCCGATCAGTTCGACGAGGACCAGCAGGATCAGGATCGCGCCGTAGATGGGATAGGCAGCCATCCGGAACAGGTTGCGGCTCATCCGGGCGATGACCATGGCCATGACCAGGAACACGCAGAAGCGTACCACATGGCTGAGCGCATAAGGCTGCAGGCTGCCGCCGGCTGCCGAGTAGAGCACCGCCGCGCCGAGTCCGACGAGCCCGCAGAGCGGGATGATCATCTGCCAGGGCTGGCGCGAGATCGCCTCGGGAACGATGGAGCGGCTCATTGCGGCGATCCTCCGGCCCCGGGCGAAGTCGCGGGCGTAGCGGTGGGCGAGGGCGCCGGTGCCGGTGCCGGTCGATCGGCCTCGTCGGCAGGCTCGGGTGCGGGCGACTGCGCCTCGCTGATGGGCTGGCGCGGGTCGTCGGGCTGGTCGGCGCCCTGCAGCTTGCGGCGCTCCTCTTCCGGCGAAACCTTGGGAGCACCGACCCCGTACTGCGCGGAATAGGCGCGGAAGCGGGCATCGAGGCGCTCCTTGGCGGTGCCGCCCCATTTCGTCTCGAGTTCGGTCAGGACTTCCATGCCCTTCTCCTTGTCGAAGATGTAAGTCAGCACGTCGCGCGCGATGGGATAGGCCGCGCCGGAACCGCCGCCGTGCTCGACGACCACGGAGCAGGCATAGCGCGGGTTATCGGCAGGGGCGAAGCAGATGAAGTGCCCGTGGTCGCGGTGCTTCCACAAGCCGCCTTTGCCGTTGCCGACGTTGAGGCCGACGACTTGCGCGGTGCCGGTCTTGCCCGCCAGCTTGATGTCGGGGAAGGGCAAGCGTGCATGGGGCGCCGATCCGGGACCGTTGGCGACGTCGGACATGGCCTGCCGGATGTACGCGAGATGCTCCTCGGGCACGCCGAGGGATGCCTGCTTCTCATGTTCGTGGCCATGGATCATTCTGGGCATGATGATCCGGCCGCTGGCGATGCGCGAGGCCTGGATCGCCTGCTGCAGCGGATTCACGAGGAAGTAGCCCTGTCCGATCGTGGCGTTGACCGTGTCGAAGGTCTGCCATTCCTTGTCGTACTTCTTGAGCTTCCACGCGGGGCTCGGCACCGTGCCGTAGGACTGGCCCGCAACCGGCAGCGGAAACTCCTGCCCAAGGCCGAGCCGCTTCGCCATGGCCGCGATCGGATCCATGCCGATGCGCTGGGCGAAGTGGTAGAAGTAGACGTCGCAGCTCTGGTAGATGCCCTTGGCCATGTTGACCTGGCCGTGGCCGCGCCGCTGCCAGCAGTGGAACACGCGGTTGCCGACGCGCAGGCCACCGCCGCAGAACACGCTTTCGTTCGGATCGAGGCCGGCTTCCATGAACGATAGCGCCACCATCGGCTTGACCGTGGAGCCCGGCGGATAGAGCCCGCGCAGCACCTTGTTGCGCAGCGGCACGTGATCGTCGTCCGACAGCATCTTCCATTCGAGACGGCCGATGCCGTCGGAAAAGCTGTTGGGATCGAAACTGGGCATCGACGCCATCGCAAGCACGTCGCCGGTCTGGCAGTCCATCACGACGACGGCGGCCGATTCGGGGCCGATGCGCCGGGCCGCGTAGTCCTGGATCGCGGCGTCGATGGTCGTCTTGATGGTCTTGCCCGGAACATCCTCGCGCGTGTCGAGGTCGCGCACGATGCGGCCCGAGGCGGTCACCTCGACGCGCCGCGCACCGGGAGTGCCGCGCAGATCCTTCTCGTAAAATTTCTCGAGCGCGTCCTTGCCCAGCTTGTAGCCGGGCGTGAGCAGGACGGGGTCGTGGTCCTTCTCGTACTCCTCGGCCGAGGCGGCGCCGACGTAGCCGATGAGATGGCCTACAGAGGGGCCGGTAGGGTAGAAGCGCGAGTAGCCGCGCTGGGTGACCACGCCGGGAAGGTCCGGCAGGCGCACGCTGACCGAGGCGAAACGCTCCCAATCCAGGCGGGATGCGACCTCGACCGGGGCGAACCCGTGCGAGCGGTCCAGCTTGTCCTGCAGGTCCTGCATCGCGATCGGCGTGAGCGACAGCAGCTTTCCGAGTTCGGCGATGGTGCGCTCGGGATCGCTCATCCGCTCGGGGATCACGTCGACGCGAAAGTCGGCGCGGTTGGAGGCGAGGGGCTGGCCGTGGCGGTCGAGAATCCAGCCGCGACGCGGCGGGATCAGCGACAGGTTGACGCGGTTGCTCTCCGCCTTGAGCTTGTACTTCTCGTTCTCGAAGACCGAGAGGTACGTCATGCGCGCGGCGAGCAGGCAGCCGATGCCGCCCTGGATGCCGCCGACGACGATGGTGCGCCGGTCGAAGCTGTTGCGCAGGGTGCCGTTGGTGACGTGCGGGGCGCGGATCAGACGCCTGAAATTGAACTTCATGAGCTGGACTTCATCGCATGACCACGAAGGGGGTCAGGCGAAGGCGATCCATCAAGGCCACGAAGCGGCCGACGAGCGGGTAGATAATCACGGAAATCACGATCTGGGGCACGATCACATTGAGGGGGGCGGAAGCACCGGCGATGTTCGATACGCCGAGGCAAAGTACGATATACGCCACGATGAGCCCGATCGCCACCAGCCACTCGGTCAGGAAGTTGCGCCAGGGCAGGCGTGTCTCGACATGGTCCAGAACGATCGTCGACAAGGACCACAGCAGCACGGCGGTGCCGAACGGCGATCCCGAGAACAGGTCGTCGAAGAGGCCGAGCGGGAGTCCGGCCCACATCGGCATCAGGCCGGGGCGCAACTGCCGCCAGGCGATGAACATCAGGAAGCCCAGCGGGGGCAGGACGGGCGCCGACGCGATCAGCACCCAGCCCGGCGCCAGCGATCCCAGCATTACCGTCAGCCACGGAACCCCGCCCGCGATCGTGCGCGAGGGCTTGCGGTTGATCCTCTGCTTTACGACCGTGTCGTTGCCGGACAGCAGCGGCACGATCACTCGCTCCCGGGCGCGGGTTCGGCGGGAGGCGGCGGGGGCGGCGGTGCCCAGGCGCGCTCGACGACGACGTAGTCGGTGTCGGACGGGTTGCTCAGGACCCGCGCCATCGCACCGTCGCGCAGCAGCTCGGTGATGACCGCAAGCGGCGTGCCGGGCCGATAGAGCCCCCCCGAGCCGGAAGTGACCATCACGTCACCCTTGCGCAGCGGATTGAGGCCGAGGTTGACGAGTCGGATGCGGATCGTGCCGTCGCCGTGCCCTTGCGCAAAGGCGGGCACGCCGTCGCGCGCGCGGCGCACCGGGACGATGCTTTCGGTATCGGTGATGAGTAGCACGCGCGCGCTCGACATGCCGACTTCGAGGACGCGCCCGACGAGGCCCATCGGCGAACGGACGGGCATGCCCTTTACCACGCCCTTGTCGGTGCCCGCGCCCAGCGTCGCGAAGCGGCGGGTGCTGGCGCCGGTGGAACTGACCAGCCGCGCATAGGCGACCGGTCGCCCATCGTCCTCGCGCAAGTCGAGCAACTGCTTGAGGCGGCGGTTCTCGGTTTCGGTGGCCTGCGCCCGCGCTATGCGGACCTTGGCTTCGGCCAGTTCGCGTTCCAGCCGGGCATGCTCGCGTCCCGAGAGGAAGAAGCCACCGATCTCCGCCATGAAGTCCTTGCCAGCGCGCCGCCCGCCGGCGGTCGCCTGCGCAGGCGACTCCGTCAGGTCCGAAGCGGCACCGCGCAGCGCCGAAAACGCATTCGGATTGACCATGGAGACGACGAGCAGACCCAATCCCACCACCGCGCCGAGCACGCCGGCGGTGTACTGGAAGAACGTCGAATATTGCGCCCTGCGCGAAAAGCCGGAGCGCCGATTGGCTGGCGGTGCCATGCGCCATGCACTCCTGTCATTCCCGCGCGGCGGTCCGGTGCAGGATATCCGCCGCGCTTTTCAAGGAGCCCGCACCTCGCACGGCGCGTTGCTCCCTATTCGATCAGGCGGACATCAGGACGCCGCGATAGATCGGGTCTTCCATCGCGCGGCCGGTGCCGAGCGCGACGCAGGACAGCGGATCTTCCGCGACGCTGACGGGCAGGCCGGTTTCTTCGCGCAGATAATCGTCGAGACCCTGGATCAGGGCGCCGCCGCCGGTCAGGACGATGCCCTGGTCGACGATGTCGGCGGCGAGTTCCGGCGCCGTGTTCTCGAGCGCGATGCGCACGCCTTCGATGATCTGTCCGATCGGTTCGGCCAGAGCCTCGGCGATGTTCGCCTGGCTGATGGTGATTTCTTTCGGCACGCCGTTGACGAGATCGCGGCCCTTGATGTGGATCGTCTCGCCGATGCCGTCGGCCGGCATGATGGCGATACCATAGTCCTTCTTGATGCGCTCTGCCGTGGCGTCGCCGATCAGCAGGTTGTGGTGACGGCGGACATAGGAGACGATCGACTCGTCCATCTTGTCACCGCCCACGCGCACCGAAGTGGTGTAGGCGAGGCCGCGCAGCGAGAGCACCGCGACTTCGGTGGTGCCGCCGCCGATGTCGACGACCATCGAGCCGACCGGTTCGGTGACGGGCATGTCGGCGCCGATCGCCGCGGCCATCGGCTCGAGGATCAGGTAGACTTGGCTGGCACCCGCGTTGCTGGCGGCGTCGCGAATGGCGCGGCGTTCCACCGAGGTCGATCCCGAGGGAACGCAGATCACGATCTCGGGGTAGCGGAACAGGTTCTTCTTGCCGTGCACCTTGCGGATGAAGTGCTTGATCATCTCTTCCGCGATTTCGATGTCGGCGATGACGCCGTCGCGCAGCGGGCGGATGGCCTCGATGTTGTCAGGGGTCTTGCCCATCATCATCTTGGCATCGTCACCGACGGCCTTGACCTTCTTCACGCCGTTCAGGGTTTCGATGGCAACGACGGAAGGTTCGTTCAGCACGATTCCGCGATCTTGTACGTAGACCAGCGTATTAGCTGTGCCGAGGTCGATCGCCATGTTCTGGGAGCCGAGTTTGAAGAATCGCGAGAAGGGGCCGGCCATCTAAAATCCGTTTCTTACCAATCGTTTGCCGAATCACTCTCGACATCGACGACCGGGGGTTGCGGGTAGGAGGGCTCCCCTTAGCCCATCGATTCGCGAAAGGCCAAAATTTTGTTCCCGATTCCGGGGGGAAACGCTCATCGCCCGTCTCGAATTAGCGCCGTTTCGTCGCTAGTTTGACCTGCTGCCGCACGATGCGTCCATGACGCCTTCAACGTTCGCATTTTGTCGAGAAGCCCCCAATCTTTGTCGAGACCCTGATGCCCACGATCCGCCGCTTGCCCGAACACCTCGTCAACCGCATCGCCGCCGGCGAAGTGGTCGAACGGCCGGCGTCCGCGCTCAAGGAACTGGTCGAGAACGCCATCGATGCGGGCTCCACGCAGATCACCGTGAGGATCGCCTCGGGCGGTCTCGAGATGATCGAGGTGACCGACGACGGCTGCGGCATGCGCCCTGACGAGATCGCGCTTGCTCTGGAGCGCCACGCGACCTCCAAGCTGCCCGACGAGGCGATCGAACTGGTGGCGACGCTGGGCTTCCGGGGCGAAGCTTTGCCATCGATCGGTTCTGTCGCGCGGTTGACGATCGAAAGCCGTCCGCACGATGCTGCCGAGGGTTGGATGCGCGTGGTCGATCACGGCACCGTCGCGGTGGACACGCCCGCCGCATTGCCGCCGGGAACGCGCATCCGGGTCGAGGATCTCTTCGGCAAAGTGCCTGCGCGGCGCAAGTTCCTGCGCTCGCCGCGCTCGGAATACGCGGTCTGCCTCGATGTTGTGCGCCGTCTCGCCATGGCGCGGCCCGACGTCGGTTTCGTGCTGGAGCATGACGGGCGCCGCACCATCTCCGTGCAGCCGCGCGAGGAACTGGCGGCCCGCGTCGCCCGCCTCGTCGCGCGTGAGCTTGCCGAAGACGGCGTGGTCATCGAGGCCGAGCGCGGAACGGCGCGGCTTACCGGGGTCGCCGGCCTGCCGACCTACAATCGCGGGGTGGCGGATCACCAGTACTTGTTCGTCAATGGCCGTCCGGTGCGCGACAAGCTGCTTGTCGGCGCGGTGCGCGGTGCCTACTCCGATATGCTGGCGCGCGATCGCCATGCGGTGTTGGCCCTGTTTCTTGAGATTCCACCTGAGGAAGTGGACGTAAATGTCCATCCGGCCAAGACCGAGGTGCGCTTTCGCGATCCCGCCTTCGTGCGCGGGTTCCTCGTCGGGGCGCTGCGTCACGCGCTGGAGGCGGCAGGGCAGAAGAGCGCGCAGCCGCCTCAGGCCGCCGCGATGAACATGTGGCAGGTCGAGCCGGTTGCGCCCGCGCCCTCGATCGGCTCGCTGTTCGCGCGCGAATATTCCGCGCCGCGCAGTGACTACCAACCCTCGCGCGTTTCGGAGACGGGCACGGCGTGGCGCTCCTACGAGGCCGAGGTCATGGCCCAGCCCGCCGCGCGCGCCGAAGCGGCCGAAGACGCGAGCGAGGAAGCGCTGCGCTATCCGCTTGGCGTCGCGCGTGGGCAGGTGGCGGGAACCTACATCGTCGCCGAAGCGCAAGATGGTCTCGTTATCGTCGACCAGCATGCCGCGCATGAGCGACTCGTGCTGGAAAAGCTCAAGGCAGCGGGCGCCGAAGAGGCGATGAACCGATCGCAGGCGCTGCTGCTGCCCGAAGTCGTCGAAATCGAGGAAGGCGCCTGCGATGCGCTGGAAGACAAGCTCGCAGACCTTGCCCGGCATGGCCTCGTCCTCGAACGCTTCGGACCGGCGGCGATGCTGGTGCGTGCGGTGCCATCAGTGCTGTCTAAAAGCGACGTCGGTGCTTTGGTGCAGGACGTAGCGGACGACCTGGCGCGCAATGGTGATGCTCTGCTGCTGGGGGAGAAGCTCGATCTCGTTCTGGCGACAATGGCCTGCCACGGTTCGGTGCGGGCCGGGCGCTCATTGTCGGTCGCGGAAATGAATGCGTTGTTGCGCGAAATGGAGCGCACGCCGCGCTCCGGCCAATGTAATCATGGCCGCCCTACTTGGGTGAAATTATTGCACGGCGATATAGAAAAGCTGTTCGGCCGGAAGTGAGGCCGCAAGCAATGGCTGCTTTAGCCTCATTGCGCTCGCTCCCGCCATATGGATTTTCTGTTGGCGATGCGAGAACGCCCCCCTTCGATTATTAGATCATGGTTGTTAGGGTGTTATCTCGTCTCTGTTACCCAAGGCGTGTTTTAACTGCGCTGACCTTCGGCTTGGCATGCATCGGCCGAAAGGTGCCGAAGGTCAGCGTCTCGATGAGGGGTAGGTCGGTGCAGGAGCCGTTCCTGACCGTCCGCTGCAGTCACGTCACCGGCGCAAACTCGCCGCTAGTTTCGTCCAAAAGATGCAGGACGCCATCGGAAATTGCGAAGAATGCGCCACGCAGCTTGAGATCGCCCCGGGCGACCTTGCTCTGCACGCAAGGGAAAGTCATCAGGTTGTCGAGGCTGACCTTGACCGCCGCCTGCTCCATCGCGCGTTCGGCGGTGCGCCCTGTGGTGCCATGCTCGTGCGCGACCGGCACGCGGGCCTCGTCCAGCATCGAGATCCAGTCGGCCACGAAACCACCGTGTCCGATCTCCGCGTCCTTGAGGTCCTGCGTCAACGCGGCCTTGCAGCCGCCGCAGAGGCCGTGGCCCATCACGACCACTTCCTTGACCTTGAGCACCTGCACCGCGAATTCCAGCGCGGCCGAGACGCCGTGGTGGCCGGGCGTCGTCTCGAACGGCGGCACCAGCGCGGCGACGTTGCGCACCACGAAGATCGTGCCGGGATCGACGTCGAAGATCTGGCTGGGATCGACGCGGCTGTCGGAGCAGGCGATGACCATGACCTCGGGCGACTGCCCTTGGCCCAGTTCGTCCCAGCGCGCGCGGTTGGCGCTCCAGCCGGTGCCGCGGAAACGGCGATAACCCTCGATCAGATGGTTCAGCACGCGGTCGTTGGATTCGGGGCTCTGATTAGTCATGGGGGTGGGCTCCGTTGCTGTTTTTCGAACTGATGGTTCGCCATACGCCGGATATTCGGGCTGGCAAGGTTGCGTGCATATGACTATCTGGACGGCATGAACGATCTCTCCTCCGTACCGGTTCCGGAAGAAGCCCCCGCCCGTCAGCGCAAGCCCGACTGGATTCGCGTCAAGGCGCCGACCAGCAAGGGCTACGGCGAGACGCGCCAGCTGATGCGCGATCTCAAGCTCAACACCGTGTGCGAGGAAGCCGCCTGCCCGAACATCGGCGAGTGCTGGACGAAGAAGCACGCGACGGTGATGATCCTGGGCGATACCTGCACCCGCGCCTGCGCGTTCTGCAACGTCAAGACCGGCATGCCCGGCCGCGTCGATGCCGCGGAGCCGGACAACGTCGCCGAGATGGTGCTGAAGACGGGCCTCGAGCACATCGTCGTCACCTCGGTAGACCGCGACGATCTTCCGGACGGCGGCGCCAGCCAGTTCGTCAAGGTTATCCAGGCGGTGCGCGCGGCCTCGCCCGCAACCACGATCGAAATCCTGACGCCCGACTTCCGCAACAAGATGCAGCGCGCGGTCGAGTCGATCGTCCAGGCGCGCCCGGACGTCTACAACCACAACCTCGAGACGGTACCCCGCCTCTACCCGACCATTCGCCCCGGCGCGCGCTACTACGCCTCGCTGCGGCTGCTGGAAGAGGTGAAGCGCCACGATCCGTCGATCTTCACCAAGTCCGGCATCATGCTGGGCCTCGGCGAAGAGCGCCTGGAAGTCCATCAGGTGATGGACGACATGCGCTGCGCCGACATCGACTTCCTGACCATGGGTCAGTACCTGCGCCCGACGCCTAAGCATGCCGAGGTGAAGGAATTCGTCACCCCGCAGGCGTTCAACGCCTACGGTGCGATCGCGCGGGCCAAAGGCTTCCTGCAGGTGGCGTCCTCGCCGCTGACGCGTTCGAGCTATCATGCCGGCGATGACTTCGCCCAGATGAAGGCCGCGCGCGACGCCAAGCTGGCCAAGATGCAGCCCGTGACGGCGACCTCCGGGGCCTGAACTCATGCCCGGCATTCATGAGACCAAGCGCCTGCCTTACAGCGCGGAGCAGATGTACGACCTCGTCGCCGACGTCGGCCGCTATCAGGAATTCCTGCCCTGGGTCGTCGCGACGCGGGTGAAGTCCGACGACGGCCGCGAGATGATCGCGGACATGCTGGTCGGCTTCAAGGCTCTGCGCGAAAAGTTCACCTCGCGCGTCGAGAAGGAGCGCCCGCGCGTCATCAAGGTCCACTACGTCGATGGTCCGATGCGCGATCTCGACAACGTCTGGACCTTCCATCCGGTCGACGAGACTTCGTGCGACCTTGAGTTCGACGTGAAGTTCACCTTCCGCAACCCGCTGTTCGAGAAACTGGCGGGGCAGTATTTCGACAAGGCATTCCGCAAGATGGTCGCCGCCTTCGAAACCCGTGCGGCGGAACTCTACGGTGTCGCGCAGGCGGGGTGAACCGTCGTCGTCCCGGACTTGATCCGGGACCGCTGGCCGTGAACGACCCCGCTCTCGCTGAAGCGCCCTGACGCGAGTTCCAGCCTGAAGACCGCCAGCGGTCCCGGATCAAGTCCGGGACGACGGGTGACTTACGGCAGCAGCAGTTCCAGAGCCACGATCGCTGCCTGGTGGCGGATTTCCGCCCGGGTCGTACCGTCCAGCAGCTTCTGCTCGGCGTTGACCTCCTCCTCGCCGCGCCGGGCGCAGGCGAAGACCACGGTGCCGACCGGCTTCATCTCGCTGCCGCCATCCGGCCCGGCGATTCCGCTGATCGCGACCGCGACGTCAGCCCGGCTCTTGCCGATCGCGCCCTGAGCCATCGCCCAGGCCGTCGCGGGAGAGACCGCGCCGAACGAATCGATGATGTCGGAGTGGACCCCCAGCATCTCCATCTTGGCCTCGTTCGAATAGGTAACGAAACCGCGATCAAGCACCGCCGAGGAGCCCGGGATCTCGGTCAGCGCCGCGCAGACGAGGCCGCCGGTGCAGCTCTCGGCCACCGAAACCATGCGGCCGAGCGCCTTGTTCTCCTCGATCACCCTTTGGGCGAGCGCATAGAGGTCTTCCGGGAAGAAAGGATTCGCGGCCATCGTCAGTCCTTGCAAAGCGTCACTTTGCCGAGCTTCGGGTCGGCGCTGCCGGCCACATCCATGCTCAGCGCGATCAGTCCGGCGGTGTTCTCGGGCGGGAGGGGCGAGAGCAGGTCGATCGCGAGGTCGAGCTGCTTGCAGGACTTGGGCGCGATCCGCTGCGAGACGAAGCCCTCCACGAAAACGTCGGCCATCTGGCGCAGCGTGTCGTCGGGAAGGCCGGTCATCATGTTCGCGGACCCGCCGCCGCCCTGGGTGTTGAGGGCCTTCAACAACGCGGGCTTGGCCTTGGGCCAGTAGCGGTCCTTCTGCGCGGCGTAGCGGGCGGCAAGGCCCGGTCCCTTGGTGCGCAGGAACGCATCGGCGGGCAGGGAGGGCGCGCAGCGCTTCGCGGTGCCGTTGATCGCCTGCGGCAAGGAATAGGCGATCAGCGAGGTCGCCTCGGCCTTGCTGATGCACATCGGCTCGGCCGCCATCGCGGCGCAGGGCGTCATGGCAAGCGCCAGCGCAAGGGTTCGCGGGCCGAGGATTGAAGACAGTCCACGCATGCAGGAAGTTCCTTTGCGCCCCAATAGTTATACCAGACCCAGACTGACCACCGCCTGCGCCGCGATCCCCTCGCGCCGCCCGGTGAAGCCGAGCTTCTCGGTCGTCGTTGCCTTCACGCTGATCGCGGCGATGTCAACGCCGAGAATATCCGCAAGCCGTGCGCGCATGGCCTCGCGATGCGGTCCGATCTTGGGCGCCTCGCAGATGATGGTGACGTCGGCATTGGCCAGCGCATAGCCCGCCTCGGCCACCAGCTTGCCCGCGTGCGCCAGGAAACGGTCGGAAGCCGCGCCTTTCCACTGCGGATCGCTGGGCGGGAAGTGCTGGCCGATATCCCCGGCGCCGATCGCGCCCAGCAGCGCATCGACGAGCGCGTGGATCGCCACGTCGGCATCGCTGTGCCCGGAAAGCCCGTGCGTGTGCGCGATCCGCACCCCGCAGAGCCACAGTTCCTCGCCTTCCTCAAGGCGATGGACGTCGTAACCACTGCCGACGCGCACCAGTGGCTTCGAAGCGCCGAAATCGGCGGCGTAGGTGAGTTTGTGCAAGGTTTCGTCCCCTTCGACGAGTGCCACTTCCATGCCCCATGCCTGCGCGACTTGCGCATCGTCTCCGGCATTGGTGGGGCCGTCCCAGTCCCGGTGTGCGGCGAGCACTTCGGCGAAGTGGAAGGCCTGGGGCGTCTGGACCCGACGCAAGTCCTCGCGCCGGGCAGGGGCGCCCATGAGATCGCCCGCCGCATGCGTCAGGCTGTCGGCCACGGGCAGGACCGGAATCGCACCCTTGTGCTTGTCCAGCGCGGTCTGCAGGCGTTCGATGACTCCGGCGGGCAGCAGCGGGCGGGCAGCGTCGTGGATCAGGACGCGGTCGGGTTCGGCGCCAGCCAAAACTTCCAGCCCGAGGCGCACCGATTCCTGCCGCGTCGTGCCGCCGGTGGTGAACTGCACGCCCGCAATTCCGGCCAGTACTTCACGGGCGACGGCTTCCGCGCCATCGGGAATGACCACCAGAATCGGCGCGCATCCGGCTGCCGCCAGCGCCTCGACCGAGTGTCGCACGACCGGCTTGCCGCGCCAGCGCGCGAACTGTTTCGGCACCGGCTGACCGGCGCGCAGGCCCTTGCCTGCGGCCACGACTAGCGCGGCAGTACGAATGCCAGTGCGATCACGGGGCGAATTCTGCGGCTCTGAGACGATTTGCGACATTGCCGATGCCGGTAATCGCTTGCCGCATTGAGGGCAATCCACTATGCGCTGCCTGTTTTTTAGGCAGCACTGCACGCATCATGACTCAATTGCCCAATCCTCCGGCACTCAAGCCAATCCAGGTCGGTCCGGTGACGATCGACTGCCCGGTCGTGCTCGCGCCGATGACGGGTGTTTCGGACCTGCCGTTCCGCCGGATGGTGCGCGCCTTCGGGTCGGGCCTCAACGTCACCGAGATGATCGCCAGCCCCGCTGCGATCCGTGAGACGCGCGTGTCGCTGCAGAAGGCGATGTGGGACAAGGTCGAGGACCCGGTCTCGATGCAGCTGGTCGGCTGCGACCCCGAGCAGATGGGCGAGGCCGCCAAGCTGGTCGAGGATCGCGGCGCCGCCATCATCGACATCAACATGGGCTGCCCGGTGCGCAAGGTCGTCAACGGCGACGCCGGCTCGGCGCTGATGCGGCAGGTGCCGCTCGCCACGAAGCTGATCGAGGCGACCGTCAAGGCGGTGAAGGTCCCGGTCACCGTCAAGATGCGCATGGGCTGGTGCCATGACAGCCTCAACGCCCCCGAACTCGCGCGGATCGCCGAGGATCTGGGCGCGAAGATGATCACCGTCCACGGCCGTACCCGCAACCAGATGTACAAGGGCGAGGCCGACTGGGCCTTCGTCCGCAAGGTCAAGGACGCGGTGTCGATCCCGGTCATCGTCAACGGCGACATCTGCACCGTGCACGATGCCGCACAGGCGCTGGAGCAGTCCGGCGCGGACGGCCTGATGATCGGTCGCGGGTCCTACGGGCGTCCGTGGTTTCTCTCGCAAGTCATGCAGTGGTGGCGCGGCGAGGCGGTCTCGGCCGATCCCGACATTGCCGGGCAGTACGACATCATCCGTCGCCATTACGAGGACATGCTCGACCACTACGGCGCGGACACCGGCGTCCGGATGGCTCGCAAGCACCTTGGCTGGTACATCAAGGGCGTGCGCGGCTCGGCCGATTTCAGGAACAAGCTGAACTTCATAGCCGATCCTGCTGAAGTCCTTCGCGAAATCGATGAGTTCTATGCTCCCTACCGCGGCACCGACGACAGTCAGCTCTGCGCCGCATGAGCCTGGACACCCGGACCGATCTGCCTGACGCGCAGCGGCTGCTGGCGAGCCTGCCGCATGCCGTGCTGCTGCTGGAGAACGGACGGACGATCGCCTGGCTCAACCCGGCGGCGGAGCAGTTCTTCGGCCAGTCCGCCCGGCGCCTCGTCGGGACGCGGCTGCGTGACATCATGTCGATCTCCGACCGCCGCCTGCTGGATCGGCTATCGGATTCCGAGGCGCCGGTCTCCGCGCGCGAAATCGTGGTGCAGATCAAGGGCAAGGGCGCGCGGCGGATCGACATCAACGTCGGCCCGGTCGCGGACAGTCCCGGCTGGCAGGTCGTGTCGCTCCACGACAATTCCGCGTCCGAGGCGCTTGGCGACGACTCCGGCGGCCCTGACAACGCGGTCCTGCGCGGTCCCGAGATCATGGCGCATGAGATCAAGAACCCGCTCGCCGGCATTCGCGGCGCGGCGCAGCTTCTCGCGCGCAAGGTCGACGAACGGGACAAGGCGCTGACGGACCTCATTACCGGCGAGGTCGACCGCGTCGCGGGGCTTATCGAGCGGATGCAGAAGCTGAGCGGCCGCACGACGCCGCCGGTGGAGCCCTGCAATCTCCACGAGGCAGCCCGCCGCGCCATCGACGTGCTGAACGCGGCCAAGGCGGAGAAGCCGGCGTTCCGGCTCGTCGAGGAGTTCGATCCCTCGCTGCCATCGGTGCTCGGCAGTCCCGACGGGCTGGTGCAGGTGATGATGAACCTGCTCTCCAACGCCGCCGACGCCTGCAAGCACGTTGCCGAGCCGCGCGTGATCATCCGCACCCGCTTCGCCAGCGGCCTGCAGCTTCACACCGGCGATGACGGCGCCCCGCTGCGCCTGCCGATCGAGGTGCGCGTCAGCGACAACGGCCCCGGCATCGATCCGGCCATGCGCGATCATATCTTCGAACCGTTCGTCACCACCAAGAAGTCGGGGCAGGGCCTCGGCCTTCCGCTGGTCCGCAAGCTGGTGCGCGACATGAACGGTCGAATCACCCACGACCGCGACGACGAGAATGGGCTGACGCACTTCCGCATTCACCTGCCGCTCGCCCGCGAGACGCGCAATCGCCCCCGGAGAAAGACGGCATGACGCAGAACGTGCTGCTGGTCGAGGACGACATGTCCATCGCCATCGTCATCACCGCCGCGCTCGAGGCGGAAGGGTTCGGCGTTTCGCACTGCGTCACCATCGCCGAGCGTGACCGGATGCTGGCGGATCGCGGGTTCGCGGCGCTCGTGACCGACGTGATGCTTCCGGACGGTGACGGGATCGAGACGATCGAGCGGGTCCGCGCGCTGCATCCGCACATGCCGATCGTCATTCTCTCGGCCCAGAACACGCTCGATACCGCCGTGCGCGCCACCGATACCGGCGCCTTCGAATATTTCCCCAAGCCGTTCGACATCGACGAACTGGCGCGCACCGTGCGCCAGGCAGCCGGCACGGCGCAGGGTCTTGCCGCGGACGGCGAGGAGCCGGTCGCGGACGGTCTGCCTCTGGTCGGCCGCAGCGCCGCGATGCAGTCGGTGTTCCGCATGATCACCCGCGTCCTGCGTAACGACCTGACGGTGCTGATCCTGGGCGAATCCGGCACCGGCAAGGAACTTGTGGCCGAGGCGATCCATCAGCTCGGCAATCGCCGCGAAGGCCCGTTCATCGCCGTCAACACCGCCGCGATCCCCGCCGAACTGATCGAGAGCGAACTGTTCGGGCATGAGAAGGGCGCCTTCACCGGCGCCGTCGCCCGCCATGTTGGCAAGTTCGAGCAGGCAGCGGGCGGCACCCTCTTCCTCGACGAAATCGGCGACATGCCGATGCAGGCGCAGACCCGCCTGCTGCGCGCCCTTCAGTCGGGCACCGTGCGGCGGGTCGGCGGCCGCGAGGAAATCCGCCTCGACACCCGCATCGTCGCCGCGACAAACAAGGACCTCGAGCCCGAAATCGCCGCCGGGCGCTTCCGTGAGGACTTGTATTACCGGCTCAACGTGGTGCCGATCCACATGCCGCCGCTGCGCGACCGCCGCGACGACATCGACGTGCTGGCCCGCCATTTCCTGCAGCACGCCGCCAACGAAGGTCTCCCGCGTCGCCAGTTGACGAAGGAAGCCGCAGATGTGCTGAGCCGCCAGCCCTGGCGCGGCAATGTGCGCGAGTTGAAGAACTTCATCTACCGCCTCGCCCTGCTGGCGCGCGAGGACGTGATCGATGCCGAGGCGGTGCTGCCGCTGCTTGCGCAGGAAGCTTCCACGCCGGTCGAGGATGATGGCGCGTCCGGGGTTTTCGACATCGCCAGCGCCGTGGCTCAATGGCTGATCGCCAGTCGCCCGGCCAGCGGTACGATCTACGACAGCGCCATGGCTGCTTTCGAGCGACCGCTTTTTGCCGAGGTGCTCCGCGAGACGGCTGGAAACCAATTGCGTGCGGCGCAAGCGCTGGGGATTAATCGCAACACCTTGCGCAAGCGTCTCGCCGAACTTGCGCTCGATCCCGAGGAATTCGCTCGTCGTCCCTAGAAGGGCCTTCGTGGATTTGCTCTTGCAGCCGGGTCACACTCCTGTTGTAACAGCGCAACGATGAGTGAAGTTTCCGTCCAGAAGCGTGCCTGGCCCCGATGGTGGCGGCGAATGCAGGTTGCTGCGCGCCGGGCGAATTTCTTTGCGGTCATGGAAGTGCTGTCGGTCGTCGCTTTCCTGGCAATGACGGCGACCACATGGTTCGCGCTCAACGGTAGTGGAGACCGTCGCGAACTCCTGCCCTCGAACTTGACCGCGAGCCTGCTGGTTGGGACGTTGGTGCCCGCGATGGCGATCCTCGTGCTGCTCGGGCGACGCATGGCGCTGCGCCGGGCGGCCGAGCACGCGACCGGTGGCACCGGACAGATGCACGTGCGCCTCGTGTTCATCTTCTCCCTGATCGCTGCAATCCCGACCTTGCTGGTAGTGGTCTTCGCATCCTGGCTGTTCCAGTCAGGCGTCGAGTTCTGGTTTTCCGACAGTTCGCGGGGCCTGCTGGAAAATGCCAACAAGCTGGCGCGGGGTTACTATGAACAGACGCTGCGTGACGTGGGCTACGAGTCGGTGGCGATGGCAACCGACTCGCGCGAAGAACTGAGCCGCAGTCCCGTCGCAAGCCGCGAGTTCCAGGCATTTCTCTCTTTTCACGTCATTCGCCGGAACCTGAGCGGCGCCGCGATCATCCAGATCGACGCTAGCGGGGAACAACGTACGCCGATCATCGTCGATCCGGACGGTGTTGCGGAGAACAACCGTATCAGCAAGGACGGTCTCGAAAGGCTCGACAAGGGCGAGCCTTATGTCGTCAGCGCGAAAGACAACCGCATCGTAGCCGCTGCCCCGATCGAGCGATCATCGGGGGTCTATCTTCTCGTCGTGCGCAGTTCTGACCTCCTTTCATTGAGCCAGGGCGAGCGGGCAGAGAACATCGTCCAGGCATACGAAGTCCTCACCAATCGCGCGCGGGTGCTGCAGTTGCGTTTCAACGTCGCGCTGTTCGTGGCGTCGCTGGCGCTTGTCGGCTTGTCCGTTTGGTTTGCCCTGCGTTTCGCTGATAGGCAGGTCGAGCCGTTGTACCAGCTCGTGGATGCCGCTCGTCGAGTGGGGGCGGGTAACTATGCCCTGCGGATCGAAGGACGGACCGGTGCCGACGAGATCGGCCTGCTCAACCGCGCCTTCAATCGCATGACTGCGCAGATCGACAAGCAGACGCAGGCCTTGCTCGGCGCGAACCGGCAGTTGCACGAGCGCAGCGTCTTCATCGAGGCCGTACTGGAGTCGGTCACCTCTGGTATCATCTCGCTCGACGGTGAGGGACGGATACTGCTGCTGAATTCGACGGCCCAGAAGCTATTGACCAATCGACCGGAAGATGTGCCCGAAGGCATGCCCATAGCGGAACTAGCACCCTCGATTGCCGCCCTGGTGGAGCAGGGCATGACGGGCGGCATCGTCCAGTACAATCGCGGCGGCGACCTCCTGACCCTTACCGTCAAGACGAGCCGCGATGCCACCGGTCACGTCATCACCTTCGAAGACATTACCCGCCAACTTCTCGACCAGCGCACTGCCGCATGGTCGGACGTGGCACGGCGCATCGCCCACGAGATCAAGAACCCGCTCACCCCGATACAGCTGGCGACAGAGCGCCTCAGTCGTCGCTATCGCAAGCAGATTACCGACAATCCCGAGCTGTTCGAGGACCTGACCAGAACGATCATCCGGCAGGTCGGGGACCTTCGCAAGATGGTCGACGAGTTTTCATCGTTCGCTCGCCTCCCAAAGCCGGTATTCCGGACCGAGGATCCTGTCGCGCTTACGCGCCAAGCCCTGTTCCTCCAGGAAGTAGCGCGCCCGGACATCGACTTCCGTTTCGCCTCAGAGCGCGACATTCGGGTCATCGACTGCGACCGGCATCAATTCGGGCAGGCAATGACAAATGTTCTCAAGAATGCGATAGAAGCCACTGAAGCAAAAGCCAAAGAGGCAGACGAAAAGTATCGCGGTGCAATCGCAGTTGAGGTCGTCGAGCAACACGAGTCGATTCTCGTACGGGTCACCGACAATGGCATCGGCCTTTCGCAAGACAAGGAGCGACTGATCGAACCTTACGTCACTACGCGGGAGAAGGGCACCGGGCTCGGCTTGGCGATCGTTAACAAGATCATCGAAGAACACGGCGGTGAAATGACCTTCACCGCCGCGCAAGGGGGGGGCACCACGGTCACCATGCGCTTCGCGCATGACCCGCTGGCCCAGGAAGCAACCAGTTCGGCATCGGTCCGCAAACCGGAAGCCGCGCAATGATCCGTTTTTCCAGCACGAAGAAGATGGCCCATGGCACTTGATATTCTGATCGTCGACGACGAGCGCGACATCCGCGAACTGGTCGCCGGCGTGCTGAGCGATGAAGGCTACGAATGCCGCACGGCAGGCGACAGCGATGCTGCGTTGGCAGCGGTCGATGCCCGGCGGCCATCGCTGGTTCTGCTCGACGTGTGGCTCCACGGCAGCCCGATGGACGGCCTTGAAATCCTGGATGCGATCAAGGCGCGCGAGCCGGAGTTGCCGGTCATCATCTTCTCGGGCCATGGCAACATCGACACCGCCGTCGCGGCGATCAGCCGCGGTGCGGTGGACTTCATCGAAAAGCCTTTCGAGGCGGAGAAGCTCCTTCACCTCGTTGGCCGCGCTACCGAGACCGAGCGCTTGCGCCGAGAGAACGCGCAGCTGCGTCAGGGCGTGTCCATGGGCGAGGAGTTCACCGGTTCCAGCGGCGTCATCAACCAGGTTCGCGCGACGCTCAAGCGCGTTGCCAATACCGGTAGCCGCCTGCTCATTACTGGTCCCGCCGGATCGGGCAAGGAAGTCGCGGCGCGTCTGCTCCACGCCTGGAGCCCGCGCGCGGGCAACGCTTTCGTCAGCGTCAACTCTGCCCGCATCACGCCCGAGCGCTTCGAACAGGAACTGTTTGGCGAGGAAGCGGACGGTACGCTGATTCGTTCGGGCCTGCTCGAAAGCGCCGATGGCGGTACGCTCTATTTCGATGAAGTGGCCGATATGCCGGCTTCGACACAGGCGCGTATCCTGCGGGTTCTGACCGACCAGGCGTTCGTGCGCGTTGGTGGTACCCGCCAGATTCGCGTCGATGTGCGCGTGGTTTCCTCGACTTCGCGCGATCTGGAAAAGGAAATCGCTGAACGCCGATTCCGTGAGGATCTGTTCTACCGCCTCAACGTCGTGCCGATCTCCATCCCGGCGCTGCGTGAGCGTCGTGATGACATTCCCGCATTGATCGACCATTTCTTCGCTCGCTATGCCAACGAACAGGGCGTGTCGCCTCCACAGGTGAGCGGCGAGGCGATGACCGCGCTTCAGGCTTACGAGTGGCCCGGCAACGTGCGGCAGCTTCGCAACGTGGTCGAACGCACTGTGATCATGGCCCCGCGTGAGAAACTCGCGAAGATCGAAGCGGACATGCTGCCGCCGGAAATCTTCAACAGTCGGGGCGGGGCTGATGCAGGCGTGACCGTGATGATGAGTGCACCCTTGCGCGAAGCGCGAGAGAGCTTCGAGCGGGAGTATCTGCGTGTCCAGATTCGGCGCTTTTCCGGCAATATCTCCAAGACCGCCGCATTCATCGGGATGGAGCGTTCCGCCCTCCACCGCAAACTGAAGCTGCTGGGCATGTCCGAGCGTCGCGAGGACGAGACAGACCTCGACGAGACTATCTGATTTGCTGTAACATTTTTGCTACAAAAACCCCGTTTACTGCATTGCAGCAAATGGGTAGTTTCCGATTCGAGAACGGCCCGCGCCAATGGCGGGACCAGATCGCGGACCGCATGCATGGGCGGCCGCCAAAAAGAAGGAGAATACAACATGGCTGGTCGTACCCTTTCCGCGCGTCCTAAAGCTACGCCGGAACCTGAGGCTGAAGAGGCTTCGCCGCCCGCTACCACCGCGCCTGCATCCGTCCCGGCTTCCACTGGCGCGTCGACGGGGAAGGGTGGTCAGAATTTGCAGGACCAGTTCCTGAACCTGCTTCGTAAGAACAAGACCCCGGTCACCATGTTTCTCGTCAAGGGCGTGAAACTGCAGGGCATCGTCACCTGGTTCGATAACTTTTCGATCCTGCTGCGCCGTGATGGGCAGTCGCAGCTTGTCTACAAGCACGCGATCTCGACGATCATGCCGTCGACACCGGTCGATGCACGCCAGTTCGGCAATGGTCCGGAAAATGCCAAGAAGCAGCGTGTGCTGCAGGACGTCTTCCTTTCCAGCATCCGCAACGCCGGCGTGCAGGTGACGATGTTCCTCATCAACGGCGTCATGCTGCAGGGCCGTGTTGCCGCTTACGACCTTTTCTGCATGCTGCTCGAGCGCGAAGGCTACGTGCAGCTGGCCTACAAGCATGCGGTTTCAACGATTCAGCCCGTGACTCCTGTCGATCTTCAGGCGCATGAAGAAGCAGACGACTGAGAGAAGCTGAATCAACTTGAACGATGAACTGAAGGGCGAGGTCACGCGCGGTGCGCGTGCCCTCGTCGTCTATCCGCAGATGAAGGGTTCCAGAGGCGATCGGAGCGACCTTGACCCGGCAGCCCGCCTTGAAGAAGCGAAGGGCTTGGCCCTCGCTATCGGTCTCGAGGTGGCCGAGGCGATGGCCATCGTCATACGCGAGGCGCGCCCAGGTACGCTGTTCGGCGAAGGCCAAATCCAGAACATTGCGACCGCATGCACCCTCGAGGAAGCGGAGCTGATAATCGTCGATGGTTCGCTGTCTGCAATCCAGCAGCGCAACCTCGAAGAAAAGCTCAAGCGCAAGGTTATAGACCGCACGGGGCTGATCCTCGAGATCTTCGGTGAGCGTGCGGCAACCGCTGAGGGCCGCCTGCAAGTGGAGCTTGCACACCTCGACTACCAGGCGGGCCGCCTCGTTCGCAGTTGGACTCACCTCGAGCGCCAGCGCGGCGGCTTCGGCTTCCTCGGCGGTCCCGGCGAAACGCAGATCGAGGCCGACCGTCGTATGATTCGCGACCGCATGGCCAAGATCCGCCGCGAACTGGAGCAGGTGCGCCGCACGCGCGGGCTCCACCGGGATCGGCGTGAGAAGGCGCCGTGGCCGGTAATCGCGCTCGTCGGCTATACCAATGCAGGTAAGTCGACGCTGTTCAACCGGCTGACCGGTGCAGGCGTCATGGCCGAGAACCTTCTGTTCGCCACGCTCGATCCGACCATGCGGGCGATCCGCATGCCGGGTCTCGAAAAGGCGATCCTGTCAGATACCGTGGGTTTCATCTCCGACCTTCCGACGGAGTTGATCGCCGCTTTCCGTGCGACGCTGGAGGAAGTGACCGCCGCGGACGTTATTCTGCATGTGCGCGACATCGCCAATCCTGACACGGAGGCGCAGAAGCGCCAGGTGCTCGATGTACTGGCCGACCTCGGCGTGATCCAGCCGCCGCTCGACGATCGCAAGCAGCGTCAGGCTCCCGCCCTCGACTGGTCGGACGACGAACCCGAAGACGAGCCGGAACCGCAAGTGCCGATCATCGAGGTCTGGAACAAGTGGGACTTGCTCGGCCCTGACCAGGCGCACGAACTTCGCGACGTCGCCGTGCACAGGGAAGGGGAGGTCATCATCCCCGTCTCGGCGCTGACCGGAGAGGGTTGTGAGGCACTGCTTGAGATCGCGAGCCGCAACCTGACGCGCGATTCGAAGCTCTACAGCTTCGTCTTGCCAGTCGCTGACGGCCAACGCTTCGCATTCCTTCACGCGCGCGGCGAAGTGGTGTCCGAAGATGATGCTGGCGAAGGTGAGCAGGGGCCTCAGATGAGGCTTGAAGTACGCTTGTCGGAGCGGGAATTCGGGCGCTTTATGGCGCTTTGAGTGCCGCTATGGTAGCGTCATGTGCCGTGATGCGCGTTTATTCGGCGCGCTTCACGGCCTGCCAGTAACCTTCCTGTTCTTCCAGGGAAAGTGCGGCGAAATCGCGGTTTTCCTGGGCCGAGAGGGTCTCCATCGCGCGGAACCGGCGCTCGAACTTGGCGTTCGCGGCGCGCAGCGCATCCTCGGGCGCGATTCCGTTCAAACGCACGAGATTAACCGCTGCGAACAGCAGATCGCCGGCTTCCTCCAGCCGTTCCGCAGCCCCGGCTTCAGCAAGTTCCTGCATTTCCTCGTGCACCTTGTCCGCAGCTCCGCTCGGATCGGGCCAGTCGAAACCAACCCGCGCCGCACGCTTCTGGAGCTTTTCGGCCCGCATCAGAGCCGGAAGCGAGAGTGCGACGCCGTCGATCGCGCTGGTCGCTCCCTTGGCGACGCGCTCGCTGGCTTTGAGCTTTTCCCAGCGATCAATCTGCGCATCGTCGGAAACGTCGTCACCGAAGATGTGCGGGTGGCGGGCCTCCAACTTGTCCGAGATTGCGGCGGCGACATCGCCAAAAGCGAAATGCCCGAGTTCTTCTGCCATGCGCGCATGAAACACGACCTGTAGCAGCAGGTCGCCAAGTTCTTCGCGCAGGGACGAAAGATCGTCATGCGCGATGGCTTCGGCGACTTCGTAGGCTTCCTCGATCGTATATGGTGCGATCGTCGCGAAAGTCTGCTCCTTGTCCCATTCGCAGCCGTCCTGCGGATCGCGCAGGCGGGCCATTATGGTCAGAAGGCGATCGATCTGCTGGTGTCGGTTCTGTGTCATACCTGAAATGATAATGATGATTATGTAAAGTAGAGGGTGGCGATCATGAGGTGATCTTCAGACCGGACCATTGGATTACCAGCACGAGGCTAATGATGACGGCTGCCCATATGGCTGCAAGGCGCAACGCCTGCCCGCCGCCGAGCCCGCGAATTTGCGGATTGCGCAATGCCAGGACCAAACAGCCGACGATGGAGATCATCGATACGATCATGGCAGTCAAGGTCATGGCGCGATCACCAGTCCATCATAAGCGACCTGCACGTTTGCAGGCACTGAGGCGCTCAGTGTGGCATAGTCCATGCTCTTGTCGAGATGCGTCAGCACGGCCGTGCTGACGCGGCACACTTCAACGAGTTCCAGCGACATGGCCAGATGTGAATGGGTCGGATGCGGTTCGCGGCGCAGGCAATCTACTATCAAGACGTCGCAACCATAGAACAGGTCTATCATTCCGCGTGTAATCTGATTGAAGTCTGTCGCATAACCGATTGATTTACCGTCGGCATCGAACAAAAATCCGGTCGAATCCATACCCCCATGTGGCATCTGGGTATGGCCGACGCGAAAACCTTCGCAAAGGCGTAGCGTGTCCAGATTCTCCAGCGAAATCAACGTTGGATAGCCATGCTGGCCGGCAAAGACGTATCCGAAGCGCTGCCGCAGCCGACGAACCGTTTCGGAATCTGCATAACCCGGAATCGGTCCGGCGCGGCCGTAGCGCAGCGGGCGAAGATCATCGATGCCGTGGCAGTGATCGGCGTGATCGTGCGTCCAGAATACTGCGTCTATGCGATGGATGTCATTCGCAAGGAGCTGCGCGCGCAGATCGGTCGGCGTATCGACCAGAATACGGGCTCCGGCATCGCTTTCGAGCAGGATCGCGACGCGCGTGCGCCGGTTTCGGGGCTCCTTGGGATCGCACAGGCCCCAGTCTGCCCCGTTATTCTCGCCGCCGAGCCGCGGTACTCCGGTGGATGTGCCGCTACCAAGGATCGTCACCTTCACGCGTAATGCGCCTTGGTAAACAGAGCGAAGAAATTGCGCGTCGTCACCTCGCCAAGATGCTCCACGCTGATCCCGCGCAAGGTCGCAACGAAAGCGGCGGTATCGGCCGTGAATGCCGGCTCGCACTTGCGGCCGCGATGTGGGACCGGTGCAAGAAACGGCGAATCGGTCTCCACAAGAAGCCGATCTTCAGGAACTGTTTTTACGAAGTCCTGCAAGTCCTTGGCATTCTTGAACGTCACGATGCCGGAAATACTGATCGTGAGGCCCAGATCGAGGACCTTGCGGCCGAAGTCCGCGCTGGCGGTGAAGCAGTGGATCAGCGCAGGGAAAGCGCCCTTCCCCATTTCCTCCTCAAGAATACGCGCGGTATCACCCTCGGCGTCGCGCGTGTGAATGATGATCGGGAGGCCGGTCTCACGCGCGACGGCGATATGCGTGCGGAACAATGCCTGCTGCACGTCGCGGTCGGACTTGTCGTAATAATAGTCGAGCCCGGTTTCGCCTATGCCGATCACGCGGGGATGGGCCGCGGCTTCGCGCAAGGCGCTCTCGCCGAGATCGGCATGCTGGTCCGCCTCATGCGGATGGATGCCGATCGAAGCCCATACGTCCGGTTCGCGCGCGGCGGTATCGACGACGCGGTCCCATTCCCGTTGCCGGGTCGAGATATTGAGGAACCCCTTGATCCCCGCCGCGCGCGCGCGAGCGAGAACGGCCTGCTGATCCTCGACCAGGCCCTCATACTCGAGATGGCAGTGGGAATCGATCAGCATCAGGCTGCCGCTTCCTCGGGCAATTCAAGGCGGGGGAACACGCCCTGCGGCTTGTCGACCTTGAACCCGGAAGCGACGAGTTCGTCAAACCACCCGGCCTCCGCTAGCGCCGCATAATTCCGGGCATCCGCGCCCTGTCCCATCTGGTCGAGTAACGCGTCGATTGCGGTGGGCACCACGGGCCTTACGGCAAGGGCAAGATCGCGCACGACGCGGAAGAGGGTCATCAGCACCGTCTCCATGCGTGCGGGATCGCTCTTGCGCAGTGCCCAGGGGGCCTGTTCGTCGACATACTGGTTGCAGGCGAAGACGCCGCGCATCCAGGCTTCCAGACCAGTGCTGAAATCGAGGGCGTCAAAGGCCGTACGCAGACCTGAGATGCCCTCGGCTACGGCGGCGAACAGTGCGGTGTCCGCCTCACTATATTCAAGCCCAGACTTCAAATCCCCATCCATGTTCTTGAAAATCATGGATAGGCTGCGCTGCGCTAGATTGCCGAAGCTATTCGCGAGCTCGGCATTGGTGCGGGTGACGATGGCTTCGGCCGACCACGAACCATCTTGACCGAACGCGACTTCGCGCAGGAAGAAATAGCGCAGCGTATCGACGCCAAAGGTTGCGGCCAGCCCGATCGGATCGGTGACGTTGCCCAGTGACTTCGATTCCTTCTGCCCGCGATTGAGCAGGAAGCCGTGTCCGAAGACCTGCTTGGGCAGGTCCAGGCCTGCGCTCATCAGGAAGGCGGGCCAGTACACGGTGTGGAAGCGAACGATGTCCTTGCCGATCAGGTGAACGTCGGCAGGCCAGAACTTGGCGAAGTCGCCCTGCTCCTCGGGGAAGCCGAGACCGGTGATGTAGTTGGTCAGCGCATCGACCCACACGTACATGACGTGATTATCGCTCCCGGGAACCTTGATCCCCCAGTCGAAGCTGGTGCGTGAGACCGACAAGTCGCGAAGGCCACCTTCGACGAAGCGCTGGATCTCGTTGCGGCGGCTCTCGGGCCGGATGAAGTCACCTGAAGCGTAGAGTTCCAGCAATTTGTCCTGATACCTGGATAAGCGAAAAAACCACGATTCCTCAACGGTCCATTCCACCGGAGTGCCCTGAGGCGACAGCTTCGCGCCACCTTCGCCAGCCTGCAGTTCGCTTTCGTCGTAATAAGCTTCGTCGCGGACCGAATACCAGCCTTCGTAGCGATCGAGATAGAGGTCGCCGTTCGCTTCCATGCGGCGCCACAGTTCCTGAGTGGCGGCGTGGTGGCGCGGCTCAGTCGTGCGGATGAACACGTCATAACCGATATTCAGAATGTCGCACATTTCCTTGAAATACGACGACATTTCATCTGCCAGAGCAGCCGGCGTGGTATCGAGTTCGCGCGCCTTCTGGGCCATCTTCAGCCCATGCTCGTCCGTGCCGGTCTGGAACCGGACGTCGAAACCTTCCGCCTTCTTGAAACGGGCGATCACGTCTGCGGCGATGGCCTCGTAGGCATGGCCGATGTGTGGGCGTCCATTGGGGTAGCTGATGGCGGTAGTAATGTAATAGGGCTCGCCCATACGGCGTCGCGCTTTCCTGGCTGGTGTTTACAGGTCAATATTCAAACACGTTCCGAACTTCCCGCAGGAGTCCGGCGAACGCGCTAGCGTGCCGCTTCTCTAGGCATCGCGGCCGAGGCCAGCAACCCGCCAATTTCCATTATGAGGAGCCCGGCATCGAAATTGTAGGTCGGAGCCTGCGTCGCCAGCTTCGTAAGCGCGCCATAAGCCTCGATAATGCCGAGTTGGCGACGGCGTGGCGCGTCGCGCAATTGGTGGACGAGGACCGCTCGGGCCAGTTCCAGCGCCGCCAGTTGGCGGTCGCGTGCCGGTCGCCCGCCCATCTCATCAGCAAGGGCGCCGCGAAGGAGGAAATCCGGGTCGCCGCGCTGGAGGATGCGCATCATCAGTTTGTGAACGGCACCGAGGTCATGCTCGACGATATCGAGCGCTACGCCGGGCGACCCTTGGGCAGCTGCGATCGCGGCGGAGCGCGCGGCGGCATCGGCTTGCGGTGCGTCGCGGCGGATGACAGCTTCGAGCTCCTCCTGGACCAGCGCTGCGAAGCGCAGAACCCGGCACCGGGAACGGATCGTCGGCAGCAGGCGGCCAGGCTGGTGCGTGACGAGCAGGAAATAGGTTCCCGCCGGCGGTTCCTCTAGGGCCTTCAGAAGCGCGTTGACCGCCCCCTTTTCCATGTCGTCGGCAGGGTCGATGATGATCGCGCGGCGATCTCCCAGCGTCGGCTTGGTCGCGAGGCGGCGGATCATGCCGCGTACCTGGTCTACGGTGATGTTGCGCTTGGTCTGGTAGGGCTTGCCTTCGGCCTTCTTCTTTGCCTCGTCGTCGTTGGCGGGAAGGTGGTCTAGGATGTGGATGTCGGGATGGCTCTCGACATCGAGCACCGGGGCGCCGGGCTGACGGACCAGTTCGGCAGCGGCGGCGCGAGCGAACGCGCGCTTTCCGAGGCCCTTGCCGCCACTCAGCAGCCAGGCGTGGTGCATACGCTCGGACGCGATGGCGGCGAGCCATTCCTGCCACGCGGCATCCTGGCCGATAAAGGGCTTGTCCATGTTCACCCCAGCAACGGCGCCAGTGCAGCGAGGACCTGCGCTTGCGTGTCGTAAGGGTTTCCATCCCCGTCGACCCGGGCGAAGCGGGCGGGCTCTGCGTCGGCGAAGGCAGAAAACGCGCTGGCCACACGGGCATGGTAGGCGGCATCCCGGCCGCCGATACGGTCGCTGCCGTCGGTGTCGCGCAGGGCGAGCCTTTGCACGGCCACCGCCGGGGTTACCTCGATCAGCAGCGTCAGATCGGGCAGCAGGCCGTCGCTACCAATGGCGTGAAGGGCGGCGATGTCGCTGTCAGACAATCCGCCGCCACCACCCTGATAGGCGCGGCTCGAATCGAGATAGCGATCGCAGATGACCCATGCGCCGCGCGCAAGCGCCGGGCGGATCAGGCGGTGGACATGGTCTGATCGTGCGGCGGCGAACAAAAGCGCCTCGGCGCGCGGGTTCCAGCTTTCGCCGCCGTCCCCCTCGACGCCATCGAGAAGCAGGGCACGGATCGCCTCTGCCCCGGGAGTACCGCCCGGCTCGCGCGTGGTGACCACCTCCAGGCCAAGCCCACGCAGGGCTTCGGCCAGTAGTCGGGCCTGGGTGGACTTGCCCGCCCCTTCCCCGCCCTCGAGCGCGATGAATCGACCCTGCATCATGTGAACAGGTTGATAAGCCCGTTCAGCAGCCTGTCCAGCCATCCGGCAGTCCCCACGTCACGCCCCGCGTAGAGCGGCACGCGGCCCGGTGCGAGCCCGGCGACGCGGATCTCCAGTTCGCCGACCTGCTCGCCCTTGCGGATCGGCGCCTTGATCGGTCCGCTGTAGTGGACGGCAAGGGTGATACTCGGCTGAGTGCCGCGCGGGATGGTGGCGTGAACCTCGCGGTTGGCGACGAGCGGCAGCGAGCGGGCGCCGCCGCCTTGAACCTTGGCCTGCGCGATCGTCTGGCCCTGGTCGAAGAGGTGGCGGGTGTCCCACGCGGCAAAGCCCCATTCGAGCAGCGCCTTTGCCGCATCGTCGCGCACCTTGGGCAGCGGCGATCCAGCCAGCACCATGACGAGGCGGCGCCCCCCACGCTCGGCCGTGCCGAGGAAGTTGTAGCCAGCCTCGCGGGTATATCCGGTCTTGATGCCGTCCGCGCCGGGCACGACGCCCACCGTCGGGTCGTGGCTGCGCATGTGGACGTCACGCCAGATCCAGTGCTTATGACCGGAAAACTCGCGGTAAAGATCAGGATAGCGCGTGATCATCGCATCGGCGAGGCGCACCAGATCGCTGGCGGTGACGTAGGTGTTGCCCTCGTCCATCCAGCCGTTGGGCGTGTTGTAGTGACTGCGCGTCATGCCGAGGCGTCGCGCGGCGTCGTTCATCTTCGCCGCCCAGCCCTGCACGCTGCCCGCATAGCCCTCGCCCAGCACGACGGCGGCATCGTTCGCCGAAGCGGTCATGATGCCATGGAGCAGGTCGCGCGTGGTCGGCCTGTCCTTGGTCGTGATGTACATGTTGGTGCCCTTGGCGAACCATTCCTTCTCGGTCTCGGGTCGCTCCTGGAACTGGCGGTCCATGCGGAGACGGCCCGCGCCGATTTCTTCGAAGGCGACGTAAGCGGTCATCACCTTGGTCACCGAGGCGGGCAGGAAGGGCGTATCGGGATGTTTCTGCGCCAACACCTGGCCGGAGCCGAGATCGACCAGCAGACTTACCGGGATCGGCGCAACCTGCGGCGGCGGGGCCGGGATGGAGGCGGCCGAGGCACTCGCCGGTATGGTCACGGCCAGTGCCAGCTTCACGATATTAGAAAACGACTTCAAGACCCGACTTCTCCCGCGCGCCTGTCGGCGTCTGGCTGCGCGCGGGAGACGTTTCAGGTTCAGTCCGCGCCGAGGATTCGGGCATCCCTATAGCCCGCGCCTTTCGCCTTCTCCAGCGCCGGCGCGGCTTTTGCACGGTTCGCGTAAGGACCGAGCCGCACGCGCCAGAACTTGCCTGCCGGGGACACGCTGCCACCGAGTTGCGCGGCGACCTTGCGAGCCGAGGATTCGGAGGAAAACGCGGCTACCTGTACGTAAGTCGAGCCCTTATCGGCGGGTTTGAGCGCTTCCGGTTTGGGCTTCGCCGCCGGAGCAGCGGGCTTCGGAGCGGGGGCCTTGGGCGGCGAAGGGGGCACCGTTTGCGACGGGCGGGCGGCGGGCGATACGGCCGGGGCGACGGATGCGGGCCTGGCCACCTTCGGTGCCGCTGCCGGCTTCGCGGCCGGAGCCTTGACTATCGCAGGCGGTTCTCCCGCAGGCATTGCCGGCGGCGTGGAAGGCGGCGGGACCAGCGGCGACTGATCCGCCAGCTTGCGGCGCAGGACCTTGAGCAGTCCTTCGGGCGTTTCCATGCGCTCCGGCGCCCGGCCGCCGGCCCGAAGGAGCGCGCGCTCCTGCTCCGGCGGATTGACGCGGCGTACCCGCACTTGCGCCCTGGCGCCAGGAGCGAGACCGAGCTGCGCCGAAGCATCGGCCGACAGTTCGATGAGCGCATCGTTTACCATCGGGCCGCGCCTCTCGATCCGCACGAGGATGGTGCGGCCGGTGTCGAGCGCGGTCACTTCTGCATAGCTGGGCAAAGGCAAAGTCTTGTGCGCGGCGGTCACGCCGGTGCCTTCGCCGGTGATGACACCGCCGACCGCGTCGTAGTTGAGCTGGTCGGTCGGCGTCCAGACGGTGCTGCCTATGGTGAAAGGTTCGCCGACGACGACCGGATAATCGGCGGCAGGCCCCGTAGCAGGAGCAGCGACCTGCGGAGTGCGGGAAGCGGCCAAGGCCCCTCCCGAACCGAGCAGGATCAGCGCCGCAAGCGGCAGGGCATGGTTAACGGGCAATCTCATCTGCAAGCAACCCCACGGACATGGCGTAGTAGTTCGAGCAGTTGTACTGGAGGATCACCCGATAATTACCGGTTAACAGATAAGCCGGAGTGCCCGGACCGTCGGGCTGGAACACCGAAGCGAGCACGTCATTGCCGATCGTCCCCTGCGGCAACACACCCAGCGCGCGCCATTGCGACACCGGCTTCCACTGCGAATGGCGCGCGTGGACCGCGGCGCAGGAAGGCGAAGACAGCTTCGTCGCATAAACGTTCACGTTGAAGCCCGAAGGCAGACTGGCCTGCACGCCCCAGGGCTGGCCCGGTCGCCACCCCGCGTCACGAAAGTAGTTTGCGATCGAGGCGAGAGTGTCGGCAGAACTGGAAAAGATGTCTGCACGCCCGTCCCCGTCTCCGTCCACGGCAAGGCGAAGGTAGACGCTAGGCAGGAACTGCGGATAACCGAAGGCCCCTGCCCAGCTGCCTCTGAGTTGCGAGCGTGGTACGCCGCGATCGACCATCTTCATCAGCGCAATCAATTCGCCTTCGAAGAGTTCACGGCGGCGTCCCTCCCACGCCAGCGTCGCAAGCGAACGGGCAAGGTCGAAATCGCCGGTATAGCTCCCGTAATTGGTTTCATGGCCCCAGATCGCGAAGAGAATCGGCGCGGGCACGCCATAACGCCGCTCTATCTGAGGAAGGATCGAGGCGAGCGAGGCATAACGCGTCTTCCCGCGCGCCACGATCGAACTGCCGACGTGCTGCGCGATGTAGGGCGCCAGCGGCGGCGGCGCTCCCCGGCTGCCGGGCTGCGAGGAGTCGAGCGCGATGACCCGGTCGTTAGGCGTGAGACCGCTCAGCACGCTCGTGATCGCGCCCTCGCTAACCCCTTGGGTGCGAGCGTGGGAGGCGACGATTCGCAGATAATCGGGGAACGACTCCGCCTGTGCACAGGCCTGCGCGGCAGGAAGCGCAAGCACGATGGCGAAGACGGGAAGACGCAGGGATCGCATGAAGGTTGCAAAGGTCATCGCGAGGAAACTTCGCACAAAGCGGTCCGGTTGCAAATGGCCCGCTGCGCCTCGTCGTGGACAGTCGCCGCAAGCCCGATGCCCTTCACCGAGCATCAACCCCTTGCGCCCGCGCCACTTTGGGCTATGCGCAGGAATAGAGCGGACAGGTGGCCGAGTGGTTTAAGGCAGCGGTCTTGAAAACCGCCGTGGGTGCAAGCTCACCGTGGGTTCGAATCCCACCCTGTCCGCCAGTCAATACCACCAAGGGCTGAAAATCCTTGGTTTTCCCGAAAATCGCCGCTCGGCGCTAACCGAAACGCTTACCGTTCTGATGACGGCGGGTGGCGATTGGTGACGGCTAATGAACGCTCAACGCGGCGGGAACGGCAATCCCATCATCGCGTAAAGATCGGCATTTTCCCGTTCGTCCAGCCCTTTCAATGCTCGCATTTCGGCGGTTTCAGGCATGGTGCGATGAAAGGTGTGGCTAAGGCCGATGATCCATCGTTCAAATTCGTCGCGATCAGGGCTGTAGTCAAAGACCCTTTCAATGTCGGCTTCGGTGAAGGTTTCGGCCTTGGCCATGATGAACATCGCGCCAGCCGCGCCAAGGTTTAGCAATGGTTCGCCTAGATCGCCTGTCATCGGTCCGAACGGACTGGTGGGATCGAACGTGCAGCCGACGCATGGGCGGTGCATCGCAAGCAATTCGTTGGCGGCGGTAATGAATGGGCTGGTCATTAGCGATTTCCAAATGCAACGCTGTTGTAGAGGGATTGCGCTTCCGCGATGGTCCCGGTGGCTGACACGCGAAATTCCGGACCAAAGAGAGAGTGCCGAACGTCCCGGCAAAGCGGCGGCGGTTGTTCGCCGGACAAATATCGTTCGTATGCGGTGCCGCCCGGATTGGCCGCGTAATAGGTCGCACAGCGTTGCCGCCAACGGTGATATTCATCCCGTTGCTCGTGGGTCAGCTTGGCCAACTTCGCGGTCAGTGATCCGGCTGGATTGATCGCTTCGTTGAGCGCCGCGAGGCGCTTGCGAAGGTCCGGGCGGCTCATTTGCGACGGTCCGCTAGGGCTTGCTCCATTTCCTCAACGCGACGCTGCAAATCCTCAAAGTCGCGGACAGATTGAAGCTTTTCCAATGATTGCGCGGCGGCGTAAGCCTCTTGGGGGGTGATCGATCCATCGGCCAATGCCGCTTCGATGGTCGCCGGGCTGATATCCTCGCCAAATTCAATCGGGCGGTCCTTCGGCAATACGATGTTCAACACGATCTTGGCGGCGTTCAAATCGTTTTCCGCTAGCCGCATTTTCAGCACCATGACCGCTTCGCTGAACAAGTCGGTGACAGCTTTGATGGTTGCACGGCTGACCACGTTGCGAGAATTGCGGGGGCGTCCGGTGTTGCCCGGTCCGCTCGCGAAGCGGCCAAGATTGTCCCGCCCGCCGTTATCTACGGGAATTATCGGCTGGTCCGTCATGACCATTGTACCTTCGATCCATGTGCGGTGACGAAAGCCGCCACGTCCGCCGTCCGCATGATGGAACGGCGTCCGCGATAATCGGCGGCGGGGAAGCCATGACGGCTGCGATAATAGCTGATCGTTTGCTTGCTCGCATTGAGGGCGGATCGCACGTCCGCAGCCGTCATGGTTGATGCGCTTGGCAGGATGACGGTCGCCGGAAGCTGCGGCCCGGCGATCACGCGGGCACCTTGCCGGTTAGAAGATCGAAAGCAGCGTGAACGTCCATGCCACAGGTCAGCGCGACAACGCTGGTGATTCCCTGAACCGCCTGTTCAACCGCATCGATAATATCGTTGCGCTGACGGTGGCGTTCCAATCCTTCGTTCGCTGCCCGCTCCGCAGCGTCCATATCGATGCCGATGGCAAGTGGTTCATTAACGGACGGCTTCCGCGCGTGATCAGCGGCGGTCCCGGCGATCCTGATAAAATTGAGCGCGGCATACCGCCGTTCGGCGTGATCCCAAATTTCGCCGGTCAAGTCCGGGAAGCGAGCGTGTCCGGCTTCGATGATAGCGGAAAGCTGATCAACGCTCGCACGCTCGACCCATGCCGCCTTGTCGCCAATGGCGAGCGAAGCGAAGGCGGTGCGGTCCGATTGGCGAAGCATGGCCATGGTCGCGTCCGCAGCAGGCACAGCGGTCAATCGCAACCATGCAGCGGCAATGGCGCGGGCTTCTGCCTGTCCGGCTTCCATGAGCCGCTGAGCGGGCTTTGCGAGCGTCCGGGCGGCAAGGGCGCGAAGCTGCCCGACGCGGGCGGCTGGCGTGTAAGTGGTGACGATTTTGGCGGCTTCGGTGGCGAACGACGTTGCTGCCTCGCGAAGCGTCCGCGCCTGTTCGCGGACCGGGCTGTACTGCCCTTCAAGGATGACGGGCAGCGCGGCGACGCTGCGGCGATCCCCGCCGTCGTCGGTCGCTGAAATGATGGCGGCGTGCGATGTGGTCGAAAACAGAATGTCCATGATGCAAATCCTAGCTGTACGTTAGGGCTATACTGTGATCAGTTCTGAATAAATGTTCAAGATATGCGATCTATATTATTTCAATTGGATAAATTCGGCGATAAATACTACTTTAAATTGAAGTCAATAAAAGCGAACATCGCCCAGACCATTGGTGATCGGTTTGGTGAGTGATAATGGACCATCGCCATAATCATCAACATTACCAACGCGATCAGCGCGGGTATGACGGACACTGCATCCGTTCGATGATTTTGGACGCGAGTTACCGTCCATAATTATCGATTTGGACGGCGGGTGCGGCGCGCTCCCCAAAGCGCGCACACGCTAGGGGGTTATAGGGGGTGTGTGCGCGCATGTTTGCACGGGGTTTGTGCGGGGTATGCGCGCCCCTTTGAACGGGGTTTGCGCAGCCGATTTTGGGGGGTTTGCACGGGGTTTGTGCGGTGCATAATTTACGGAAGGATCATAATCACCGATCTTGGACGGCGATTTTCGATAATTTCTCGCTTCCCGATCCTACCGTTGACAAACAGGCGCTCCATCGCGTCCTTTAGCTTTTTCTTGGTCAGTCCTTCGGAGCCGGGCATTTCCGATAGGGTCTTTGGAGCGTGCAATTCGTTCAGATAGCGGCCTTGCGCCGCAAGCTGTTCGATTAATGCGAGGAAGATGCGTTCGGCTCTTGCATCGGCGTCCACGGTCCCCGTGTCTTGTTCAGCGATGAAAACGCCCTCCTTCCATGTGACGTTTATCTCAATGCCAATACGGCCATAGTTGCTTTTCATGACCTTCAATCGGCGCGCATCCGGGTTTGGTTCGTAATCGCCTTCCTTGACGCGCTCGAAATAGAGTCGGGATCGCACGCTGTTGTTCCATGCTGTTGATCCGCTAGCGCCCGTCCCGGTGGTGATCCCGGTCAACGATGGATGCGCCAGCAACACAACGGCGCAACTATGCTTGATCGCCAGTCCGCGCACCATGCCGACGAATTGGCGGACCATCGCGCGGTCATTCTCATTGCCGGGATAGGCATCGGCCAACGTGTCCACGATGACCAATCGCGGCGCGGTAACGGCAATTCTCGCGTCGATTTGGTTCATCAAAGCCGTCCGATGCAGCGTACCCTTGCGGACATTCACGTTGGCGAGCAGTGCGTCCTTTCCTGCTAGGTCCGCGATGGTGATCCCGGCTAGATCGGTCATGGTCGCGTTGAGCGATCCGGCGATGATCGCGAGGCGGCGATGCAATTCCGCACGATCATCTTCCGCCGAAAGATAGACGGTCCGTCCGGTGATCGGCAGGCGGTTCAGCCAAAATCGGCCAAGCGCCATTGAGGCGGCAAGCTGTAACGCGAGTAGGGATTTGCCGGTGCCGCCATCACCATAAAGCAAGGTAACGGTGTTCATCGGGATCATGTCGGTGACAAGCCATTCGCGGTTCGGCGGTGGTCCCTGCAAATCGCTCCCGGCGATCCATTCGACCAACGGCGGCGGTGGCGGCACAGCGGGCACTACGGCCATCGGCAACCCGGACGGTGGTTGCATCGGCCCAAGCCCCATAGGACCGCCCGGACCAATCGCAGGCGGCATCATCGGCGGCACGAACGCCCGGCTAGGATCGTCACCGCCATAGCCCGGATTGACCGGCATGGGCGGCACCGGAGCCGGTGCGACCGGCGCGGGCATGGGGATCGGATTGCCGCCCGACGCGGCTGGCGGTATATTGTTCGTTATCATCATTGTTCCTGGCCCGGCGCGCTCTACCAAAGCGTTGTCGGGCAAATTTTTGGGTTGGACGGAAATGCCGTCCGCTATTCCCACTGAATTATTTGGAGAATTTGCACGGCCTAACCGAAATCGATTACCGGTGTGACTAGTTATGCCGTGTTGTGGCGGGCAATTGCAGCGGCGCGTTGACGGGCAAGGTATGCCTCAATGTCGCTCCGAAGATAACCAACCCGGCGCTTGGACAACGGCACCTTTTGCGGGAATGACGGATCGGCCTTGGCGTAGCGACGCATGGTCGGTTCGCTGAGGGAAAGTTCCTTGCACGCGTCCGCGACGGTTAGAATGGTGATATCGCTCATGGATGGCCTCGTGATCGCTGATTTCAGGGATTGCGGGCATCCGCGCCGCGAGCACCGGTCCTTCCCCGGCTGAGGGCCATCCAACCCTACCGCGCACAGCGTCTAGAAGGCGACTGTATGCAAGTGCAAATTTGCTTGACGGGCCATGACCCGTCAAGACTAAAAGAACACGCAATAAGAAAAAGTCTCGGAGATTCGATTGGATATAGTTCAATTTGTGGCAGCGCATTCCTCGCCGCTCGCAGGAAAACCGATCTTCATAAACCCTGTATCAGTCGGCATGGTTTATGAAGCATCAGGATCAAAGGAACATCGTCCTATCACTGCAATTCACTGTGGCGGACTTCCTGTCCTTGTATCGTCCGCTGTAGAGGAAACGTTGGCAAAGTTAGGTTTTATCATGCGATAAACTTGACCCATTCTTTGTCGTAGTCGTCGGGCGCTAGAAACAGGTAATCTGCCCATTGCTGCATCAAATCCTTGCGGCGCTCAAACGCATCACCGCGTCGATAAGCACGCTCAACCTTGTTGCTGATCGTGTGCGCCAATGCTTGCTCCGCAATGACGTCGGGGTGGAGGGTGGTTTCGGTGATCCAATCACGGAACGCTGATCGAAAGCCATGAACCGTCAGCCCTTGCCCTTGCCGCATGCCGCGTAGCATTTCCAGCATCGCCATATTGCTCAGCGGTCGCCCCCGCTTCGCACCCGGAAAGACATAAGGATTGCCCTCGATTCTAGGAGCGCCTTTTAGGATAAGTACGGCAGCGGTGGACAAAGGCACGCGATGATCCTTACCAGCTTTCATGCGTTCAGCGGGAATGGTCCAAGTAGCATTATCCAGATCAAATTCAGTCCAAGTTGCGTTGAATGTCTCATTTGATCGCGTGGCACAGAGGATGGTTAGTGCGAGCGCTTTGGCAGAGATATCGGGCTTGGCGATCAATTCCGCCATGAACCCCGGAACATCCTTCCAATCCATCGCCTTGAAATTCGATGTGGTCGGCTTGCCCTTTAAGATGTTTTCCAGATGGTCTTTCCATTGCGCGGGATTGGTTCGCCAGCCGTCACGATCTTCGGCGCGTGTCCTTGCCGCGCCGATCACAGTTTCGATCCGACCACGGATGCGCGAAGCCGTTTCGCGAGCGCCGCGCCATAGTGTGGTCTTTTCGCCCCTTCGCTCATAAGGCTGGCGCAAGATCGCAAGCACATCGTCGGTGGTAACGTCTTTCGGATGCTTATCGCCGATGAACGGATAGACGTAGGTGGCGAGCGTGTTTTGCCATTGATCGCGGTGCTTGGGATTTTTCCATTCGTCGCGATTTTCAACGATGAAATCCAAGGCCGCGTCCCTGAACGTCGCGCCGGTCGGTTTGATCGCTTCGGTGGTCGTGGCGATCTTTCGTAGGGCTAACGGATCGCTGCCCTTGCGGATAGCCTTGCGGTGCTCGGCGGCTTCGGCTTCCAACGTGGCGAGTGTGGCGGCGTCAACGGCTTCGTAATCGGCCAACTTCATCAACCGGCGCTTGCCGTCGCTATTGGTATAACGAAGCGCCCATGTGGCCGATCCGCTGACAGAAATGACGAGATTGAGCCCATTGCGAGCGGCCCACATGCCGGGTTTTTCAGCGGCGACGAGTTTGCGGGCTTGGTTATGATTTAGTGACATGGCGGCGTCCTGATCGGTGGTTATCGACATGGTTGCCACTGACCATTTCGGCTCGCCAAGCACTTTCAACCCTGACTATCCGCGACCGCTTGTGACGGTATAAAATTACGGACATTCAATTGGTTACTTCGTCTCGCGACCGCCTGTGACGGGTAGTGGCGAGTCGTTACTAAGGACACCCTGTCCGCCACTTGCTTTCGTCATCCGGTATCGCCGCCTTTGCTCTGTCTCTCGATGCGCCACTTGTGACGAGCAAGCCGCGTGATCGGTCGGGAGCAGCGGCGGCAATCGCTGCGATAGTGCGAGCCATCCCATTCAACCGAACGGCGAGGGCGATGGCGATTGAACAAACAGAAAAAGCGCCCGAAAGCCACGCTTAGCCCCCATACATGCAGAAAATTGAGACCAGATAATTCGCCGCCCCCTTCAGGCTCAACGAAACAAATCCGTCGCATTTCTCCGTGCATTTGCGGAAGAGCAAGGCGCCGCGAATAGTGAGAGCCTGCGCCATTCGGCGCGGGCTCTCATCGTTGCGTCTCAGTTCAGGCGCTGACGGGTTGGGGCCGGTTTGCCAGCAGGTTGTCGACCACCGACGGATCAGCCAGCGTCGAGGTATCCCCCAAGTTGGAGACGTCGTTCTCGCCGATCTTGCGCAGGATGCGGCGCATGATCTTCCCCGAGCGGGTCTTGGGCAGGCCCGGTGCGAACTGGATTACGTCTGGCGTGGCGATCGGGCCGATCTCGTGGCGCACCCACGCGATGAGTTCCTTGCGCAAGGCGTCGTCGGGCTCAACTTCGGCGTTGCAGGTGACGAAAGCGTAGATGCCCTGCCCCTTGATCTCGTGCGGCATGCCTACAACCGCCGCTTCCGCCACCTTGGGGTGAGCGACGAGTGCGCTTTCGATCTCCGCGGTGCCCATGCGATGCCCGGAGACGTTGATGACATCGTCGATGCGGCCGGTGATCCAGTAGTAGCCGTCCTCGTCCCGGCGGCAGCCGTCACCGGTGAAGTACGTGCCCTTGAAGGTGCTGAAATAGGTCTGGAAGAAGCGCTCGTGATCGCCCCAGACGGTGCGCATCTGGCCGGGCCAGCTGTCTGTGATGACGAGGCAGCCATCGCCCGGCCCCTCGATCTCCTTGCCGTCGTTGTCGAGCAGTTTCGGCTGCACGCCGAACATCGGGCGGGTGGCGGAGCCGGGCTTGAGCGGGGTCGCGCCGGGAAGCGGTGAGATCATCACGCCGCCGGTCTCGGTCTGCCACCAAGTATCGACGATCGGGCAACGCCCCTCGCCCACGACCTCGTGATACCAGGACCATGCCTCCGGGTTGATCGGCTCGCCTACCGAGCCGAGGAGGCGCAGCGACTGGCGGCTGGTCTTCTTCACCCAGTCGTCGCCTTCGCGCATGAGCGCACGCAGGGCGGTGGGGGCACCGTAGAAAATCTCGACGCCGAACTTGTCGACGACCTGCCAGAAACGGCTGGGATCGGGGAAGTTGGGGACGCCTTCGAACATCACGGTGGTCGCACCGTTCATCAGCGGGCCGTAGACGACGTAGCTGTGGCCGGTGACCCACCCGATGTCGGCCGCGCACCAGTAGATCTGGCCGGGGCGGTAGTCGAAGACGTACTCGTGGGTCATTGAGGCCCATACCGAATAGCCGCCGGTGGTGTGCAACACGCCCTTGGGCTTTCCGGTGGAGCCCGAAGTGTAGAGGATGAACAGCGGGTCCTCCGCGCTCATTTCGACCGGCTCGCATTCGGCGGCCTGATCGGCTACGGCCGAGGCCCAGTCGATGTCGCGAACCTCGGCCATCGGTACGCCGGACTTGGTGTGCGCGAGAACGATCACACTGTCGACACCGGGACAGGCCTTGAGCGCCTCATCGACATTGGCCTTGAGCGGGACTTTCTTACCCCCGCGCAGGCCCTCATCGGCAGTGAGGACGACGCGGCTGTCGCAATCCTGGATGCGGCCCGCCAGCGCGTCCGGCGAGAACCCGGCGAAGACGATCGAGTGGATTGCGCCGATCCGCGCGCAGGCCAGCATGGCAACGGCCGCTTCCGGCACCATCGGCAGGTAGAGAGTGACGCGCTCACCCTTCCGGACGCCGCGCGCCTTGAGGAGATTGGCCAAGCGGCAGACCTGCTCGTGCAACTGGCGGTAAGTGATGCGGCGCTCGGGAGCGGTAGGACTGTCCGGCTCCCACAGGATCGCGATCTGGTCGCCACGCTCCACGAGATGACGGTCGAGGCAGTTGGCCGAGAGGTTCAGGGTGCCGTCGGTGAACCACGAAATGCCGAAATCCTCTTCGTGGAAGCTGGTCTGCTTTACCACGCTGAAGGGCTTGATCCAGTCTATCCGCCGCGCTTCCTCACGCCAGAACGCTTCGGGCTCGGAAACCGACCTTTCGTACATCTCCTGATAGCGGGCATCGTCGATCAGGGCGTTCCGGCTCCACTCGGCGGGAACGGGATAGACGGCCTCGGCCATGCGGATTCTCCTCTCATATCGTAGGGTCGGGCTCTCCCGGCCTTGCATGTTGCATAGCACAATGGACCCGGGCCGTTCCCATTGGACAATGGTAGAACGGGCCGGGCGGAATCTCGTGCCGTTTCGACGAAGATGGCGGGCGATCTGATCTCGATCAAGGTGCATCGCATGATCGCGGTCTAGAGATTCGGCATTCAATCGAAAGGTAACGCCGTCATGATCGTCACCCTCCCCACCCGTTCGGGCATTGACCTCGACGTGCGCCCGGCGACCGAGGCGGATGCACCCGCGCTGACCGATTTCTTCACCCGCGTAACGGACGAGGATCGCCGCTTCCGTTTCCTGTCGGCGACCGAGCACGTCGGGCCGGTATTGCTGGAGCCGCTGGTCCACGCCGACCACTTCCGGACCGAATCGTGGGTCGGGATCAACCAGACCAGCGGGCAGATCGTCGCGTCGGGGCTGTTGGCTTGTGACGGACCGCTGGATACCGGCGAGATCGCCATTTCGGTCTGCGGCAATCACCGCGGTAAGGGGATCGGCTGGGCCATGCTCGATTACCTCTCGGCCCAGGCCAAGGTCCGTGGCTGTCGCCGCGCCATTTCCATCGAGAGCCGTGACAATCGCGCCGCCATCGACCTCGAACGCGAAAGGGGCTTCAGGCCTGAACCGTCCGACGGCGATCCCGGGCTGGTCGTACTGGAAAAGACCTTCCGCTGAATAGGGTGGCAGCGTACGCGCGCCCGAATGCTAACGCGCTGGTAACCTGTTTTACGGCATGGGGTTCTCCCCCCAAGGAGACCCCATGCGCGATTCCCTCAAGCCCGGCCCGGCCGACAGTCGGACCCCTCGTTCCGCACGCGTCGGCGTGTCGATCCTGTGCGAGGTGCGTCAGGGAACCCGTCCGTGGAAACCGGCGCGGCTAGAGGACTTGTCGCCCGGAGGCTTCCGCATCGGCCTGTTGCCCGATGCCCGGATGGAAGTGCCGCTGCGTATCCGCATCCCCGGCCTGCAGTTGCTAAGCGCACGCATCTGCTGGGTGCGCGAAGGCGCCGTCGGTTGCGAATTCGCCGAGCCCCTGCACGTGGCCGTGTTCGAGCATATCGTGCGCGCCGCCGGCTGATACGAAAAAGGGCGGACCTTGCGGCCCGCCCTCCTCGTTTTTCCAGACCTTGCGGGGCGATCAGATGTGGATCGCGCGGCCGTAGGCGGCGAGGGTCGCCTCGTGCATCGTCTCCGAGATCGTCGGGTGCGGGAACACGGTGTTCATCAGTTCCGCCTCGGTGGTCTCCAGCGTCTTGCCGACGACGTAGCCCTGGATCATCTCGGTCACTTCCGCGCCGATCATGTGGGCACCGAGCAGCTCGCCGGTCTTGGCATCGAACACGGTCTTCACGAAGCCTTCCGGCTCGCCCAGCGCGATCGCCTTGCCGTTGCCGATGAACGGGAAAGTGCCGGCCTTGACCTCGTAGCCTTCTTCCTTGGCCTTGGCTTCCGTCAGGCCAACCGAGGCGATCTGCGGGTGGCAGTAGGTGCAGCCCGGGATGTTGCGGCGGTCCAGAGCGTGCGGGTGCACTTCCTTGTTGCCGAGTTCCTTGGCGATCGATTCGGCGGTGGTGACGCCTTCATGGCTGGCCTTGTGGGCAAGCCACGGGCCCTTCACGCAGTCACCGATCGCCCAGACGCCGGGGACATTGGTGCGGCCATAGTCGTCCACCTTGACGAAGAACTTCTCGTCCGGTCCGATCTTGAGTTCTTCCAAGCCGATGTTCTCGACGTTCGGAACGATGCCGATGGCGACGATGACGTGGCTGAATTCCTGCGTCTCTTCCTTGCCGCCCTTGGGCGTGATCTTGACAGAGACGCCCTTGTCCGAAGCCTTGACGTCGCTCGCCTTGGCGCCGGTGAGGATCTTCATCCCCTGCTTGGTCAGCGCCTTTTCGAGGAAGGCCGAGACGTCCTTGTCCTCGACCGGTACGATGCGGTCCATCATCTCCACGACCGTCACGTCGACGCCCATGTCGTTGTAGAAGCTGGCGAACTCGATGCCGATCGCGCCCGAGCCGAGGACCAGCAGCTTCGTCGGCATTTCCTTGGGCGTCATCGCATGGCGGTAGGTCCAGATGCGGTTGCCGTCCGACTTGGCGCCGGGCAGTTCGCGCGCACGGGCGCCGGTGGCGATGATGATGTGCTTGGCCGAGAGGGTTTCGGCACCCTTCTCGCCGGTCACTTCCAGCTTGCCCGGAGCGACCAGCTTGCCGGTGCCCATGTGGACGGTGATCTTGTTCTTCTTCATCAGGTGCGTGACGCCCTGATTGAGCTGCTTGGCCACGCCGCGCGAACGCTTGACGATCGCGTCGAGGTCGGCGGTGATGTTCTCCGCCGCGAGGCCATAGTCCTTGGCGTGCTTCATGTGGTGCAGGATCTCGGCCGAGCGCAGCAGCGCCTTGGTCGGGATGCAGCCCCAGTTGAGGCAAATGCCGCCGAGCAGTTCGCGCTCGACGATGGCGGTCTTGAGGCCAAGCTGCGCGCTGCGGATCGCCGCGACATAGCCGCCGGGGCCGGAACCGAGAACGATGACGTCGTAAGAATCAGCCACTCTTAACTCTCCTGTTCGATCGCGCGGGGGCGGCCCGCGTCGTCGATTGCGACGAAGGTGAAGACCGCTTCGGTCACCTTCACCTGTTCTTCTTCATGCCGGTGGCGCCGCCAGGCCTCGATGCCGATGGTCATCGAGGAGCGGCCCACTTTCCTGAGTTCACCGTAGACGCTGACTTCGTCGCCCACCTTGACCGGCTTGTGGAACTGCATGCCGTCCATCGCGATGGTGACGGCGCGGCCATGCGAGTGGCGCGCGGCGATCAGGCCGGCGCCCATGTCCATCAGGCTCATCAGCCAGCCACCAAAGATGTCGCCATAGGCGTTGGCATCGGCAGGCATTGCGGTGATGCGGATGACGGGTTCGCGGTATTCTTCCGCCATTTCAGACGATCTCCGAAGTCGCGGCAATGGCGCGCGGGCGGTCGTTTTCATCCAGCGTCACGAACGTGAACAGCCCGGTGGCGACTTCCACCTGATGCTCGCTCGCCCGCGCCCGGCCAAAGCCGCGCGTGGCGATCGTCATCGAAGTGCGTCCCGTCCGCTGCACGCTCGCATAGACGTTGAGTTCGTCGCCCACGAGCATGACGCCGGGAAAGGTAAAGTCGGTCGCTCCCACCACGACGGCCTTGTGGCCGGTGCGGCGGGTGACCAGCGAGGCGGCGCCAAGAGCGAGCTGGCTCATCAGCCAGCCGCCGAAAACGCCGCCATAGGGGTTGAGGTCGGTGGGCATCGCGGTGACGCGGATGACCAGCTCTCCGGCCTCATGCTCCATATCAGGCGATCATGCTCAGCGGGTTCTCGACGAACTCGCGGAACGCGGCCATCAGGCGCGCGCCGTCGGCGCCGTCCACGGCACGATGATCGAAGCTGCCCGTCGCACTCATCACAGTCGCCACTCCCAGCGACCCGTCTGGCATGACCCAGGGGCGCTTGTCGCCTGCCCCAATGGCGAGGATGGTCGACTGCGGCGGGTTGATGACGGCCGAGAACGACTTGATGCCCATCATGCCCATGTTCGAGATCGAGGCGGTGCCGCCCTGGTACTCGTCAGGCTTGAGCTTGCCTTCCTTGGCGCGGCTCGCGAGATCCTTGGTCGCCTTGGCGATCGCCGAGAACGACTTCTCGTTGGCGGCGGTGACGATCGGGGTGATGAGACCGCCGGGGATCGACACGGCGACCGAGATGTCGGCGCGCTCGTACTTGATCAGCTCGTTGCCCGCGAACGTCACGTTGCACTCGGGCACCGCGACCAGCGCCATGCCGAGCGCCTTGACCAGCATGTCGTTGACCGAGACCTTCACGCCCTGCTTCTCCAGCGTGGCGTTGATCTGCGAGCGCAGTTCCAGCAGCTTGTCGAGCTGAACGTCGACGCTGAGGTAGATGTGCGGCGCTTCCTGCTTCGACTGGGCGAGGCGGCGGGCGATGGTCTTGCGCATGCCCGAAAGCTTTTCGACCGAGTGCGGCACGCGGGCATCGAGCAGCGCGCGGGTCTCGTCGGCCATCTCGACCGAGGAGGTCGCGGCAGCGGCGGGAGCAGCGGCCGGGGCCGAAGCTGCGGGCGCCGGAGCGGCCTTCTTGGCAGTGCCGCCCTGTGCGGCCTCGACATCGGCCTTGACGATGCGGCCGTTGGGGCCCGAGCCGGCGACGCCCGAGAGGTCCACGCCCTTCGCATCGGCGATGCGCTTGGCGAGCGGGGTGGCGACGACGCGGTCACCCGAAGCTGCGGCCTTCGGCGCGGCTGCGGGAGCGGGCTTGGTTTCAGCCTTGGCTTCGGCCTTCGGAGCCTCTTCCTTGGCGGCGGCCTTCGGGGCCTCCTTGGGGGCGTCGATCGCAGAGGCGTCCTCGCCCTCTTCGACCAGCACGGCGATGACGGTGCCGACCTTGACGCCTTCGGTGCCCTCGGCGACGCTGATCTTGCCGATCACGCCTTCATCGACGGCTTCGAATTCCATGGTCGCCTTGTCGGTCTCGATCTCGGCCATGATGTCGCCGGAGGAGACGGTATCGCCTTCCTTGACCAGCCATTTGGCCAGTTTGCCCTCTTCCATGGTGGGGGACAGGGCGGGCATCTTGATCTCGATGGGCATGGAAACTGTACGTTCCTTATTGTCCGTAGGGAGGCCGCTTTCGGGCGCTGGCCCCCTCCTTGGACGGCTTGAGCGTTGCGTTCAAGAACCTTGCAGTTTCTTTTTTCGCAACAGTGGTGGCTTGTCTTGCAGGCTTCGCGTATCGATAAGCCGGTTGGAGAGGGAACCACCCATGCGCATCTACCTGGTGATCGTCGACGAGAGCGAGGAAGCGCTCGTCGCCCTGCAGTTCGCGGCCCGCCGCGCGGCCAAGACCGATGGTGCGCTGCACCTTCTGGCGCTCGTCCCGCCGCAGCCCTTCAACGCCTTCGCCGGGGTCCAGGCGACCATCGAGGAAGAGGCCCGCGCCCGCGCCGAGACGCTGGTGACGGCGGCGGCCGGAAACCTTTTGTCGCAAGGCGCAAAGATGCCGGTCATCTCCGTTCACATGGGAGAAGACATCAAGATTGTGCGGAAATATCTGGAGGAGCATCCCGAGGTTTCGGCGCTGGTGCTGGGCGCGGCGAAAGAAGGCGGCCCCGGCGCTCTGGTCGCGCACTTCACCGGGCCGGGCATGGCGCATATGACCTGTCCGGTGTTCGTGGTCCCCGGCGGGCTCGATGCCGAGGCGATCGAACGGTTGAGCTGAGCGGCACGGGGCGGCACCTAACGGCACTCAAGGGTGCCACAATCGGTCCATTGCCCCACATAACCTCGTCATTGCGAGCGTAGCGAAGCAATCCAGGGCGGTTTGCTCTGCCCTGGATTGCTTCGCTACGCTCGCAATGACGATAAGGGGGGGGATCGAGTGAGGGGCGTTACCGCTTGCCCCGCCCCTGATGCCGGATGTTTTTCGGCCGCCCGCGCTGGCCGACGAAGTGCTTGCCCTTGTGCTTGAGCGCCGGAGCATTCCCGCGCGGCTCGATCCGGCCGCCGCCGTCGGGCAGCTCATACTTGAGCGCGCCAGTCAGCGCATTGGCCTCCGCCAGTCGCAGCTTGAGGATCTGGCCGATCGAGAAGGCGGTGCCCGTCTCGTCGCCGACCAGCACCTTGGCCTTCTCGTCGAACGTGAATCGCTCGTCCCCCAGCGTCGAGACCGGGACCAAGCCGTCGCCGCCGAGGCCGACGATGGTGGCGAAGAAGCCGAACTTCTGGACGCCGGTGATGCGCGTGTCGAACACTTCGCCCACGCGGCTCGCCAGCCAGGCGGCGACGTAGCGGTCGATCGTTTCGCGCTCGGCTTCCATGGCGCGGCGCTCGGCCTGGCTGATCGCGTCGCTGACGCGGCCGAGGTCTTCGCGGTCACGCTCCGACAGGCCTGACAGCGCCGGAATGTCGGCTTTTGGCTTCGGCTGCTCCAGCCCATAGGCATCGACCAATGCGCGGTGCACCAGAAGGTCCGCATAACGCCGGATCGGCGAGGTGAAGTGCGCGTAGGACGCCAGCGCCAGCCCGAAGTGCCCGGCATTGGCGGGGCCGTAATAGGCCTGCGTCTGGCTGCGCAGGACCGCTTCCATGATGAGCGCCTTCTCGGTCTCGTCGGTCACGTCCTTGAGCATGCGGTTGAACAGGCTGGGCGTGATGACCTGCCCCATCGCCAGCTTCTTGCCGAACGTCGCGAGGTAGTCCTTGAGCGCCATCAGCTTCTCGCGGCTCGGCGTTTCGTGGATGCGGTAGACGACGGGCGCGGTCTTGGCCTCCAGCGCCTTGGCGGCGGCGACGTTGGCGGCGATCATGAAGTCCTCGACCACGCGGTGGGCATCGAGCCGCTCTCGGATCGCGATCTCGGTGATGCGGCCCTTCTCGTCCAGCTTGACGCGGCGTTCGGGCAGTTCGAGTTCCAGCGGATCGCGATTGCTGCGCGCGGTGGCCAGCGCCTTCCACGCGGCCCACAGGTTTGTCAGGTGCTCAGCCGCGCGGCCCTCGTCGATGCGCGCCTGCGCTTCTTCATAGGCGATCACTTCGTCGATGCGCACGATCGCGCGGGTGAAGCGCCAGTCGGTGATCTTGCCCTCGGCGTCGATCTTCATGTGGCAGGCCATCGCCGCGCGGTCCTCGCCCGAGCGCAGCGAACAGACGTCGGCGCTGAGCACTTCGGGCAGCATCGGCACGACGCGGTCGGGGAAATAGACCGAGTTGCCGCGCCGCCGCGCCTCGCGGTCGATCTGGCCGCCGGGGCGGACGTAGAACGAGACGTCGGCGATGGCGACGAGCGCGTCGAAGCCGCCCTCCCCGTCCGGCGCCGCCCAGATCGCATCGTCATGGTCGCGCGCGTCGGAGGGATCGATGGCGACGATCGGCAGGTGCCGCAAGTCTTCGCGGTGCTCGGGGCTGAGCGGCAGCTTCGCCGAAACCTGCGCCTCTTCCAGCACTTCCTCGATGAAGTGGTTGGGAATGCCGTGCTTGTGGATGGCGATCAGGCTGAACGACTTGGGCGCCAGCGGTTCGCCGAGCACTTCGGTCACCTTGACCGAAGGCCGTGCCGAACGGCCGATCGGCACGCCCAGCACCAGCTCGCCCGCCTTCGCCTCGCCAAGATCGGAGATTGGCGAGGAATTGCGGATGCGCTTGTCGACCGGGGCCAGCCAGGGCTTGCCGCCGCCGTCGATCTCGACGACGCCGAGGATCTGGTCGGCGCGCAGTTCCAGCTTCTTCATCGGGAAGGCGCGCCAGCCGGTAGCGCTTTCCTCGGTGCGCGACAGCACGCGGTCGCCCTTGCGCAGCGCCGAACCGCGCCCCTTCTCGATCAGGCGAATGCGTGGCGGCGGGGTGGCGTCGTCGGGCTGCCAGGTATCGGGGACGGCGATCGCCTCTCCCTCGTCGATGTCGATCACGCGCAGGACGGTGACCTTGGGCAGCCCGCCCATCTTGTGGAATGCAGTGCGCTTGCCGTCGATCAGGCCCTCTTCGGCCATGTCCTTGAGCAGCGCCTTGAGCTGGATCTTTTCATTGCCCTTGAGGCCGAAGTGGCGCGAGATTTCGCGCTTGCCCGCAGGTTCGCTCGAGTTCTGGATGAAGTCGAGGATCTGCTTGCGGGTGGGCAGTCCCGGCGTGGGGCGATCCTTGGCCGAACGATCCTTGACCGGACGGTTGGCGGTGAGCCGATTGCCTGAGGTTCGGTTATTGGCGGGGCGGTTGTTTGCGGGCATTCCTCGCAGATGCCCCCTGCAGCCGTGCAATGCAATCTCGCAGGCGCGAATTGCCCCCGGAAGCAGGCCGCCTTGTGTGATCGCTCGTCTCATCCCCCTATTTCGTCATTGCTTCGCTCCGCTCGCAATGACGAAAAGTGGGCCTTAGATGTGATCGGGCTCCGCGCCGTAACGGTTGGCGCCGTCGCTCGAGGGCCAGACGCCGAACACGATGATGAGCAGCAGCGGCACATAGCCGAGCATGCCGTTCATCATCACGCTGGCCTGCGCCTCCTGCAGCTTCACCATGTCGCCGCTCTGGGCGATGATCATCATCTCGGCGACCTTGTCAACCGAAGCGACCGCCATGCCCACCGCCGCGAACTGGATCAGCGCCGTCAGCCCGGCGATCCAGCCCGGCTTGTCGGAATCGTGCAGCCGCCGCGTGAACGAGGCGACCAGCAGACCGGTCAGCACGAGTGTGCTGGCGACGGAAGCCCAGACCGAAGTGCGCATCATCCCCGAAAGGCGGCTGAACATGCGCTTCTGCATCTCGGCTTCGCTCAGCCCCTGCTTCGCAGCCTCGAACACGTCGGCCATCATCGGTGCCGTCATCACCATCGAGATCACGATGGAAATCACGATCTGGATGATCGCCAGGAACAGGAAATAGAACCAGAAGGCCGAGCGACCCTCGCGTCCCTTGAAGTTGGTCAGGTTCGCGAGGTTGTATTTAATCGCTGCGATCATCCGGAGCCCCCGTGTGAAATCAGTAAGACCCCATTCAGTAGGATCGGGCGACGTATATCTTCTCCACGGCGCCACGTCCCGTGAAAATGCAGTTACCGGTCGCGGGTTCGGCGCCCAGCGGCGTATTGCGCATGGTGAGCTTAAGGCCCTTCAGCTTCTGGACCACGGCTTCGAGTTCATCGCCGGTCGGGCGTGCCCATTCGACTTCGACCCAGCCCGGATAGCGCTTGTCCTCGGCGAAGAATGCCGCGAGTTCATCGAAGCTGGATGCCTTCGAGATGTTCGCGTCGCGCCTGGCCTTGGCTTCGGCGTGGAGCGAGGCCTGGATGTCCTCGATCTCGGCCGAAGCGCGGGCCACGAATTCGTCCTTGGCGAGGCCGAGGAAGTTCGCCTTGCCCGCTTCGGTCCACAGCTTGTCGCGGCGCAGCATCGAGACCTGACCGCCCGCCGCATCGCGCCCGCCGATCTCGAGGATCAGCGGCACGCCCTTCTTGACCCAGGCCCAGCGCTTCTGCGTGGCCTTGCCGGGGCGCTTGTCGAGCAGCACGCGCACGCTTTCGCGAAGGGCCGACTGGCCGACGAGGGCCTTGCGCAGTTCCTCGCAGTAGGCGAGCAGCGCGTCGTCCTCGGGCGTGTCGCGCAGCATCGGCAGGATGACGATCTGGTGCGGCGCCACGGCGGGCGGCACGCGCAGGCCGTCGTCGTCGCCGTGCGTCATGATGAGACCGCCGATCATGCGGGTCGAGGTGCCCCAACTGGTCGTGTGGGCATACTGCTGCGTGCCCTCGCGGTCTTGGAAGGTGATGCCCGCCGCATGGGCGAAACCGGTGCCGAGATAATGCGAAGTGCCTGCCTGCAGCGCCTTGCCGTCCTGCATCATCGCCTCGATCGAATAGGTCGCGACGGCGCCGGGGAAGCGCTCGTTCTCGGGCTTTTCACCGGCGATGACGGGCATCGCCAGCTCGGTCTCGGCGAAGTCGCGGTACATTTCGAGCGCGCGCAGCGTCTCGGCCATCGCATCGTCCCGGTCGGCGTGAGCGGTGTGGCCTTCCTGCCAGAGGAATTCGCTGGTGCGCAGGAACATGCGGGTGCGCATTTCCCAGCGCACCACGTTGGCCCACTGGTTGACCATCAGCGGCAGGTCGCGCCACGACTGAACCCAGCGCGCCATCGCCTGGCCGATCACGGTTTCGGAAGTGGGGCGCACGATCAGCGGCTCTTCCAGCTTCGCCTCGGGATCGGGCACGAGGCCGCCCTTGCCGTCGCCGACGAGGCGGTGATGGGTGACGACCGCCATCTCCTTGGCGAAGCCCTCGACGTGCTCGGCTTCCTTGGCGAAGTAGGAGAGCGGGATGAACAGCGGGAAGTAGCAGTTCTGCACGCCCGCGGCCTTGATGCGGTCGTCCATCAGGCGCTGGATGCGTTCCCACACGCCGTAGCCCCACGGCTTGATGACCATGCAGCCGCGCACGCCCGATTCCTCGGCCATTTCGGCTTCAGAGATGACTTCCTGATACCACTGGGCGAAATCGTCTTCGCGCTTGGTGGAGAGGGCGTGGCGGATCGCGGTCTTCTGATTCATGGCGCGCCTGTTAGCGGGACTTGGCGCAAGGTTCAAATGAATGGCGACACGCTCGGCACGACCCTTCGACAGGCTCAGGGTGAGCCGGGGGGTAGTGCAAACCTCCAAAACCCGCTCAGGCTGAGCTTGTCGAAGCCCCCGAAAGCCCGCGCGACCTTAGAACATCTCGGCCAGATCTTCCGGAAAATACGGTTCCTCCAGCGCGGCCAGTGCCGCGCGGTCGAACCAGCGCCAGCTGCGCATCACAGAGCGTTCCAGTTCGGTGTGGCCGCCGGTATCGATCGCCTCGGGATCGGCGCCCGCAGGCGTACGGATCCGGAAATAGCGCTCGTCGGCCGTCACCGGCACGCCTTCGATGGTGATGAAATCGGCGATCCGCTGCGCCACTTGCGGTCCCGGCTCTGCAACGAAGCCGGTTTCCTCCAGCAGTTCGCGCCTTGCCGCATCCTCGTAGCTTTCGCCGGGATCGACGGCCCCGCCCGGCGTGCACCAGAACGGGGGACGGTCGGGCGGGTCGAACCGGAACAGCAGTACGCGCTCAGCCGGATCGAGCAGGATGATGCGCGCGGCAGGGCGAGCGACGCGGGAGGTCATCACTTCGCCCCTTCGGCCTGCTTACTTGCCCGCAATTATTTACCCAGCGCGTCGAGGCGCTTCTGGATTTCAGCCATCTGGTCGCGCAGCGCGGAGAGATCGCCTGCATCCTCCGCGGGCGGCGCCTTGGTTTCCGGCTGCTTTTCCGCGCCGGGCATGAAGGCGGAGGACGCAGCGCGAAACATCGCCATGTTCTGCTCGGCCAGCTTGGCGAGCGGATTATTGCCCAGGCTGTCCTCGAACGCCTTGGCGAGCTTCGCCTGGTTGGCGCGGAAGTTCTCCATCGAGGCTTCGAGGTAGTGCGGGATCAGCGACTGCATCTGGTTGCCGTACATGCTGATGAGTTCGCGCAGGAAGTTGACGGGAAGCATCTGCTCGCCGTTCGATTCCTCTTCCATGATGATCTGGGTGAGGATCGTGTGCGTGATGTCGGCGCCGGTCTTGGCATCGAGAACCTTGTAGTCCACCCCTTCGCGCGTCATTTTCGAGAGATGATCGAGCGTGATGTAGCTTGACGAACGGGTATTGTAGAGCCGCCGGTTAGCGTACTTTTTGATGATTACGGTGTTGTCTTCGCCAGACGCCGTTTCAGTCATTTCCAGTCCCCATTTGCCGGATAGTTAAGTTACCATTCCGGAATATCGCATTGCAACACAAATTGCTGCGCAGCAAAAGAGGAAATCGGCGGAAATTCTGCGATTTTTAGCGCCCGAACCGCCTGCCGAGCAGTGTCAGCAACTCGTATTGCGACAGCCCGGTGGTGGCCGCAGCCTCAGGCAGTGCATAGTCCGCCGTGATCCAGTCGCCTTCCGCGACATCGGGTGCATGGGTCAGATCGACGACGGTTAAATCCATGCTCACACGTCCGAGCACCGGCAGCGTCGTGCCTGCTGCGCGAAACCTGCCCTGGTCGGACCAGCAGCGCAAGTAACCATCGGCATAGCCGAGCGCGATGGTACCGACACGCATGGCATCCGGCGCGGTAAAGGTCGCGTTGTAACCTATGGTCTCACCCGCCTCGACGTGGCGGACTTGCAGGATCGCGGTCTGCGGCCGGACGACCTGACGGAGCACGGACGCCATCTCCGGCCGGGGCACGCCGCCGTAGAGCGCGATGCCGGGCCGGGTAAGGTCGCCGTGATAAGCCTCGCCCAGTGCGATGCCGCCGCTGTTGGCGAGGCTGGCGCGCTGGTGGCGCACGCGGGCACGGGCTTGATGCCATCGCTCTTGCTGCATGGCGTTGAGCGGAGTGTCCTCCTCGGCAGCGACGAGGTGCGAGAGCAGCACGTCCACCTCTAGTTGCGCGAGCACCGGTTCGCCGAGTTCTCCAAGCGTCACGCCGAGGCGATTCATCCCCGTGTCGACCATCAGGTCGCAGTGCCCGCCTCCGGAATCGAGCCAGCGCCGTGCCTGTTCGAGCGAGTTGATGACCGGCTTCGCGCCCGTCGTCCGCGCGTAGGCGGCATCCTCATCGGTGAGCGGGCCGTGCAGCACGGACAGCGAGGCGGGCCTCGCCACATCGAGGACCGCGCGAACCTCGGACCAGTGCGCCACGAAGAAATCGTCGCATCCGGCCGCCTGCAGCAATGGCACGACCGTGCGCACGCCGAGCCCGTAGGCATCGGCCTTGACCGCCGCTCCGGCGCGCGCGCGACCCGACATGCGATCGAGTGCGCGCCAGTTGGATTGCAGCGCGTCATGGTCGAGGTCCAGGCGGAGCGCCGGGGTGGGCAGATCAGGGTATAAAGTCACACGGTGGCCCATAGCCTTACCGGCCATGCTGGGGCAACTCGCCCGGTACTTTCAGATGTGACCGAGTGCCTCGATCGCTGCATCCCACGGCAGCATGACCGCACCATGCCGGGCGGGATAATCGCGCGCAGCGGAAATCGCGGCGAACCCGGGCCAATCCGGCAAGGCCCCCTCGCCTGACAGCCATGCGGCGGCGGCGGCGCGGGTCGTGCGGATGTTCGCGACGGCCACGCCTGCAGCGTTCGCGGCGAAGATCGCGGCGGAGGCCTGCCCGATCGCGCAGGCATGGCTGCGCAGCCCGACCCGTGCGATCGTCGCTTCGTAGCCGGCATCGCAGCCTGTGTCGTGAAGCGCGAGCCCTAGTACTATGGTGCTCCCGCAGCTGCGCGAACGGGCTTCCCCGTGCAGGGGCAAATCGCCGGTCAGCGGATGGCGGGCAAGTTCGATCGCCAGCGCCAGAACCTCAGGGGTGTAGAGTACGGTCGTGGACACGCGGACTTACTCCGCCTCGCGCGCCGCCTCGGCCGCGCGGGCTTCGGCGCGGCGTTCGGCGATGACTTGGACAAGCGCCTCGCTGCTGGCGTTGATGAAAGGGTAAGTCCGGGCCTGCGTGATCCATTCGGGGCGTCCGCCGATGCCCCAGATCGTGTCGTAGCCCAGCACCAGCACCGAGAAGCCGAGTACGATCACGATCACGCCCTTCACCGCGCCGAACCCGAAGCCCAGCACCCGGTCGATCGGCCCGAGCACCGAGGCGCGGCTCTTGGCGCCGGCCCACTTGGCCACCAGCTTCACCGCCAGGAACGGAATGCCCAGCAGCAGCGCGAAGGCCAGCACTGCCGCTCCCGAATCCGAACTGATGTAAGCGCCGAGCACCGCCGTCAGCGGCGTGTGGAAAAGGCGGATGGCGAAGATGGCGAAAATCCACGCCGCCAGTGCAAGGATTTCCTGCACGAAGCCGCGAATGAAGCCGGTAATGGCGCCGAGTCCCACGAACAGGAGAACGGCAATGTCGAAGCCAGTCATAGACCGGCAGAATTAGGCATCGGACAGGATGCGGTCAACGAGGTTGGGCAGCATCGTGAGGCCAGAAAACGACAGGCCCTTTTCCGGCACGGGTCCGTTCGACGGACCGAACGCCTTCGAGAACCCCAGCTTGGCGGATTCGCGCTGCCGGATCGAAGCATGAGCCACCGGCCTGATCTCTCCGGCGAGCGAAACTTCGCCGAACCACACGGCATCGGTGGAGAGCGGCTTGTCGCCCAGCGCGGATACCAGCGCCGCCGCCACCGCGAGATCGGCGGCCGGGTCGCCGAGTCGGTAGCCGCCCGCGACGTTGAGATAGACTTCCGCGTTCGAGAAACTGAGCCCGCAGCGCGCTTCCAGCACCGCCAGCAACATTGCCATACGGCCCGAATCCCAGCCCACGACCGCGCGGCGAGGCGTGGCGCCACTCTGCAACCGCACGATCAGCGCCTGGATTTCGACGAGTACGGGCCGTGTTCCCTCCATCGCCGGAAAAACCGCGCTTCCCGCCATCGGTTCTTCGCGGCCCGAGAGGAACAGCATCGAGGGGTTACCGACTTCCGCCAGACCCGAGCCCTCCATCGAGAACACGCCGATTTCGTCCACCGGGCCGAAGCGGTTCTTGATCGAGCGCAGGATGCGATACTGATGGCTGCGCTCACCCTCGAAACTCATGACGACGTCGACCATGTGCTCCAGCACGCGCGGGCCCGCGATGTTGCCGTCCTTGGTCACGTGGCCGACGAGGACCAAAGTAACATCGTTTTCCTTGGCGTAGCGAATCAGTTCGAACGCGCAGCCGCGCACCTGGCTGACAGTGCCCGGCGCGCCTTCGATCTGGTCGGAGTGCATCGTCTGGATCGAATCGATCACCAGCAGCGCGGGCTTGTCCATCATCCCCAGCGTCGTGAGAATGTCGCGTACCGAGGTCGCCGCCGCCAGCTGGATCGGCGCCTTGGACAGACCGAGACGCTCGGCACGCAGGCGCACTTGCCCGGCCGCTTCCTCACCGCTCACGTAGACGGAAAGCCCGCCCTTCATCGCTACATTCGCCGAAACCTGCAGCAGCAGCGTGGACTTGCCGATGCCCGGATCACCGCCCATCAGGATCGCCGAGCCGGGTACGAGCCCGCCGCCCAGAGCACGGTCGAATTCCGAGATGCCGGTCGTCTGCCGCTTGGGCACTTCACCCGGCGCGTCGAGCGGGGTGAACTGGATCGGCCGGCCGCCCGAAGACAAGTCGTGCTTGGCGGAGAAGATCGTCTGCGGCGCGTCCTCTGCCAGCGTGTTCCATTCCCCGCAGTCGGGGCACTGGCCTTGCCACCGGGTGGAGACGCCGCCGCAGGATTGGCACACATATCGACGCTTGGGTTTAGCCATGCCGCCCGCGTAAACGGAACGGAATGAGAACGCAATTGCCAATCCTGTAACCCTCGGTAAGATACCGATATGCAGCAAAAAGAACTGCGGATCGCTCTGGTCTGTTATGGAGGCGTCAGCCTCGCCGTCTACATGCACGGCGTTACCAAGGAGCTGTGGAAGGCCCTGCAGGCGAGCCGCGCCGCCTGGGCCGATCTGCCTGGCGAAGCCGGCTTGCAAGGCAGCCCGGCGGTCTATCTGGACTTGCTGCGCAGGCTTGAAAGCAGCGGCAATCTCAAGCTGCGGATACTGGCGGACATTGCCGCCGGGGCCAGCGCGGGCGGGATCAACTCGCTGTTCCTCGCACAGGCCATTCATTCGGGCCAGTCGCTGGAGCCCTTGACCGACTTGTGGCTGGAGACGGCCGACGTCGACGTGCTGCTCGATCCTGACGCCCGCCCCGGCTCGCGTGCGGCCAAGTTCTGGGCCAGCCCTCTGGTGACGTACCTGCTTCATCGGCCGGGTAACGCCGTCAGTGCGAGCGTGGCCCCGGAAACACGGACGGAAGTTCGCGAGAAGCTCTCACGCCTGATCCGCTCGCGGTGGTTCGAGCCGCCGTTCAGCGGCATCGGATTTTCGAGGCTACTGCACCGCGCTCTGACCGCCGTGGCCGAAGCTCCGGCCGGACCGCCGCTGCTGCCGGAGCACCATCCGCTCGACGTGTTCCTGACCTCGACCGACTTCAAGGGGCATCTGGAAACGCTGCGGCTCCATTCGCCGCAGCAAGTGCTGGAAAGCGAACACCGGATGACCTTCGGCTTTCACGTCAAGGCGGGCGCCGAGGGAGCGCCGCTGGCGCCCTTGCCGGAACTGGTGATGGCGGCCCGGGCTTCGGCCAGTTTCCCCGGCGCCTTCCCGCCGCTGCAGATCGGCGAGATCGACCGGCTGGTGGACGAACAGGGCGGGACATGGCCGACGCGCGATGCCTTCCTCGCGCGGATCATGCCCGAACATGCGCGCCGCGGCGACCTGGACTGCGTCTCGCTGATCGACGGGGCGGTGCTGGTCAATGCGCCTTTCGCCGATGCCATGCATGCCCTGCGGGACCGACCCGCCGCGCGCGAAGTGGATCGCCGCTTCGTCTACGTCGATCCGACACCCGATCATCTCGGCGCGGAAATGCGGCGCGATGCGAGCCTGCCGGGCTTTTTCTCGGTGATCTTCGGCTCGCTCTCCGCGATCCCCCGCGAGCAGCCTATCCGCGACAATCTGGAGGCGCTGGAAGCCCGCTCGCGCGAGATGGCGTCGCTGCGCGAGATCGTGCTGGCCCTGCGGCCGGAGATTGAGGAGACGGTGGACCGCCTGTTCGGGCACACCTTCTTCCTCGACCGCCCTACCCCCAAGCGTCTTGCGGCATGGCGCGCCAAGGCGCAGGGGGCGGCTTTCGAGCAGGCGGGGTTCGCCTATCACGGCTACGCGCAGGTCAAGTTCAGCGGTATCACCGCGATGATGGCCCGGATGGTGCTGGAAGCGGCGCCCGAACTCGACCTGCCTTCTCCGGAAGCGGTGCGGCTAAGGCTGATCGCGCACCTGGCGGCGCAAGGCCTCGACCGGGCGCAGGCATTGCGCGAGGCCGGTTCGCCGATGATGATCGAGTTCTTCCGCAACCACGATCTTGCCTTCCGCATACGGCGCCTGCGCCTGCTTGCTCGGCGCGTGACTCAGGAGTGGGAAGCGGAACCCGATGTCACCGAACAGGACCGCGATGCCGCGCGCACCGCGATCTACAAGGCGCTGTCGCTCTATATCGACCGCGAGCCGCTGGCGGCGCTGGGCGAGGATTTTCCGGCTGTGGCCGCGCGCTTTTTCGAGGAGCCGCAGGCAGTCGTCGATCATTTCGCCGAAGCCCGAAACCTGCTGGAGACCGACAACGCGGTGGACGAGTTGCTGGCCGAAGCCCTCGCCGCGATGCCGCAGGCGCTGCGTCGCAGGGTGCTGCTCGCCTATCTCGGCTTCCCGTTCTACGATACCGTGACCCTGCCGCTGCTGCGCGGCGAGGGCCTGACCGAGTTCGATCCGGTGCGGGTCGATCGCATCTCGCCCGAGGACTGCCACGCGATCCGAGACGGAATTCGCGAGGAGACGTTGCGCGGCAAGGAGTTCTTCAACTTCGGCGCGTTCTTCAGTCGCGGTTACCGGGAAAACGACTACCTGTGGGGGCGCCTGCATGGTGCGGAGCGGATGATGGACCTCATCGCTTCCACGCTCTCGGTCGAACATGCGATGACGCAGCCGGAACTGCTCGGGTTCAAGCGCCGCGCGTTCCTGGCGATCCTCGATGAGGAGAGGCAGCGCCTGCGAGCTGATCCGGAACTGCTGCGCCGGATCAGGCGTGAGGTGCTGGCGGGGAAGTAGGACACCTGAAGGTCGTCATTACGAGCGCAGCGAAGCAATTCAGGGCAGTCTTGAGCCGCCCTGGATTGCTTCGCTGCGCTCGCAATGACGAGGTGGGGTGAGAAAAGCGGGTGGAGCACGCGCCCCACCCGCCTTAGTCACTCCGTCAGGTCGGTCCAGGCGTCCTTGATGCGGTCGAAGAAGCCCTTCGACTGCGGGCATTCATCGCCGGTCTCGGTCGACTGCAACTCGCGCAGGATTTCCTTCTGGCGCGCCGACAGCTTGGTCGGGGTTTCCACCGCGATCTCGATCACAAGATCGCCGCGGCCGCGGCCCTGCAGCACCGGCATGCCTTCACCGCGCTTGCGCAGCTGCTTGCCGGACTGGATGCCTGCCGGAATGTCGAGCTGGATCGCCTCGCCGTCGATGCCGGGGATCTCGATCGAGCCGCCCAACGCCGCCGTGGTGAAGGTGATCGGCACCTTGGTCACCAGCGTCGTCCCGTCACGCTCGAACACGCGGTGGCGCTTGACGTGGAGGAAGATGTAGAGGTCGCCCGGGGGCGAGCCGAACGGCCCGGCCTCACCCTTGCCGGAGAGGCGGATGCGGGTACCCGAATCGACGCCCGGCGGAATGTCCACTTGCAGCGTCTGCGGCTTGTCCACCCGTCCCTCGCCGCCACACGAGCGACACGGCTTCTCGATTACCTCGCCCCGGCCGTGGCAGGTCGGGCAGGTACGCTCGACCACGAAGAAGCCCTGCTGCGCACGGACCTTGCCGTGGCCGCCGCACATCGAACAGCCGCGCTTGCCGGTGCCGGGCTGTGCGCCCGAACCGTTGCAGGGTTCGCACGATTGCGAGACTTCGATGGTGATCTCGGTGCTCTTGCCGCGAAACGCTTCGTCGAGGCTGACTTCCATGTCGTAGCGCAAGTCGGCGCCGCGCCGCTGCTGCTGACGAGCACCGCCACCGAAGGCGCTGCCGAAGATGGATTCGAAGATGTCGCCGATATCGCCGAAGTCTCCGCCGCCCTGACCGCCGCCTGCGCCCTGCTGGAACGCGGCATGACCGTAGCGATCGTAAGCCGCGCGCTTCTGCGGGTCCTTGAGGCAGTCGTAAGCCTCGCTGATCTGCTTGAAGCGCGCCTCGGAATCGGCGCAGCCCGGGTTCTTGTCCGGGTGGAAGCGCATGGCGAGCTTGCGGTAGGCCGACTTGAGAACCTTGTCGTCCGCCGTGCGCTCTACCTCAAGCAGTTCGTAATAGTCGATTTCAGTCGCTGACACGTGATATTTCCCCGTCGGAATACCTTAACCGCCACCAGCGCGGTTTGCACAGGTGGCGGCCAGGGTTTTCATCAGGACTTGTCAGCCCTTGTTTTCGTCGACTTCCGAGAACTCGGCGTCGACCACGTCGTCGTCGGCCTTGGCGGCTTCCGGCGAAGCGGCAGAAGCCTGCTCCTTCTCGTAGATGGCCTGGCCGACCTTCATCGCCACCTGGGTCAGTTCCTGAGCCTTGGCGTTGATTTCGGTCGCATCGTTGCCTTCCAGAGCGGTCTTGGTCGCGGCGATCGCGGCCTCGACTTCAGCCTTGAGCGAAGCGTCGATCTTGTCGGCGTGCTCGGTCAGCTGCTGCTCGGTCGCGTGGACGAGGCTGTCGGCCTGATTGCGGGCCTCGGCCGATTCGCGGCGCTTCTTGTCCTCTTCGGCGAACTTCTCGGCGTCACGGACCATCTGGTCGATGTCGCTGTCCGAAAGGCCGCCCGAGGCCTGGATGCGGATCTGCTGTTCCTTGCCGGTGCCCTTGTCCTTGGCGGACACGTTCACGAGGCCGTTGGCGTCGATGTCGAAGGTCACCTCGATCTGCGGGACGCCGCGACGCGCCGCCGGGATGCCGACGAGGTCGAACTGGCCGAGCAGCTTGTTGTCCTGCGCCATCTCGCGCTCGCCCTGGAACACGCGGATCGTCACCGCCTGCTGGTTGTCCTCGGCGGTCGAGTAGACCTGGCTCTTCTTGG
>Ga0308159_1000467_pt1 | contig 93090 bp, 86 predicted proteins | sample PhyCR1_FD_201040 | JGI IMG/M metagenome (GOLD analysis project Ga0308159, IMG submission 201040) | Phyllosphere microbial communities from UC Gill Tract Community Farm, Albany, California, United States - DLSLC.R1 | ecosystem: Host-associated > Plants > Phyllosphere > Unclassified | place: USA...
GAACTCAGAAGTGAAACGATGCATCGCCGATGGTAGTGTGGGGTTTCCCCATGTGAGAGTAGGTCATCGTCAAGATTAAATTCCGAAACCCCAACTGCGCATGCAGTTGGGGTTTTGTTTTTGCGCGACATAAAAGCCCGGCGCTTTCTCTGTCACTGTTTGCTCGACCTGGCTGCCACTGCCCGGTGACAGTGCTAAGGTTCCGCCCTAGCTTTTTGCATTCTCCAAGGAAGCCTTTATGCCGGACGCCTCGTCCCTCAACCCTGGTTTCATGGTGGTTCACGGTAACCGCCTGGACGAGTTGCGCAGCCTGGTGGTCAGCTGGATGCGGCGTTATCCCCTGGCGCCTCTGGAAAATGAAATTGCCCTGGTACAGAGCAACGGTATCGCCCAATGGCTGAAACTGGCCCTGGCCGAAGACCCCGAAGTGGATGACGGCGGTGGCTGCGGTATTGCCGCTGCCATTGATGTGCAATTGCCGGGCAGTTTCATGTGGCAGTTGTACCGCCTGGTCCTGGGGCGAGACGAAATCCCGCCCAAATCCCTGCTGGATAAAGCTCCCCTGACCTGGCGGCTGATGCGCCTGTTGCCGGAGTTGATCGATGAGCCGCATTTCGAACCCCTGCAACGCTTCCTGACCCACGACAGTGACCTGCGCAAGCGCTATCAATTGGCCGAGCGTCTGGCCGATCTGTTCGACCAATACCAGGTCTATCGAGCCGACTGGCTGGAGGATTGGGCCGCCGGCCGCCATCAACTGCGCAATGGTCGTGGTGAAACCAAGGTCCTGACGCCTGCCAACTGCTGGCAGGCCGAGCTATGGCGCGCGCTGCTGTTGGATGTCGGCACCGAGGGGATGGCCCAGAGTCGCGCAGGCGTTCACCAGCGCTTTATCGAGCGGATCAACCAACTGGAGGTGGCGCCCAGTGGCTTGCCGTCCCGAGTGATCGTTTTCGGTATCTCTTCGCTGCCGGCCCAGGCCCTGGAGGCACTGGCCGGGTTGGCCCGCTTCAGTCAGGTGCTGCTGTGTGTGCACAACCCTTGTCGCCATCACTGGGCCGATATCGTTGCCGACAAGGACCTGCTGCGCCACCAATACAAACGCCAGGCGCGCAAGGCCGGCATGCCTCAGGCCCTGGATCCGCAAACCCTGCACCAGCACGCCCACCCGCTGCTGGCCGCCTGGGGCAAGCAAGGCCGTGACTACATCAACCTGCTGGACAGCTATGACGATCCCAACAGCTATCGAAGCGCTTTTCGCGATGGCCGGATCGATCTGTTCAGTGACAGCCAGCCGGCCAGCATGCTCCAGCAATTGCAGGACGACATTCTCGAACTGCGCCCGCTGAACGAAACACGTGAGTTGTGGCCGCAGGTCGATATCCAGCACGATCAATCGATCCGCTTTCACATTGCCCACAGCGCCCAGCGAGAAGTGGAAATCCTTCACGACCAGCTCCTGGCGCGCTTCAGTGCAGAGCCCGATCTGCGGCCCCGGGATGTGATCGTCATGGTCCCGGACATCGACAGCTACGCCCCGCATATCCGCGCCGTGTTCGGCCAGCTGGAGCGGGATGACCGGCGCTTCATTCCCTTTACCCTCACTGACCAGGGCCAGCGTGGCCGTGACCCGCTGCTGATCGCCGTCGAACATCTATTGAAGCTGCCGGACAGTCGTTTTCCGGTCAGTGAGATTCTCGACCTGCTGGACGTTCCAGCCCTGCGTGCGCGTTTTGGCGTCGACGAAGCCGACCTGCCGACCCTGCACCGCTGGATTGAAGGTGCCGGCATCCGTTGGGGAATGAATGCCGAGCAGCGCGCAGAACTGGGGCTGCCCCCGGAACTGGAGCAGAACAGCTGGCGTTTCGGCTTGCGGCGCATGCTCCTGGGCTATGCCGTCGGCCGCTCCGACGCCTGTGACGGTATCGAACCTTATGACGAGATTGGTGGCCTGGATGCGGCGCTGATCGGTCCCCTGGTCGCCCTTCTTGACGCCCTGCAGTTCGCCTACCAGCAACTCACCCAGCCGGCGGTTCCGGCGGAGTGGGGCGAGCGCCTGCACAACCTGCTGGAACAGTTCTTCCTTGCCAGCAACGAGCACGATGATTACCTGCTGGGACAGCTCGACGACCTGCGGGAAAACTGGCTGGAAACCTGCGAGTCTGTGGGCCTGCAAGATCAGTTGCCGCTGACGGTGGTCCGCGAAGCCTGGCTGGCTGGCCTGGACCAGGGGCGCCTGTCCCAGCGTTTCCTCGCCGGAGCGGTGAACTTCTGCACCCTGATGCCGATGCGCGCCATTCCCTTCAAGCTGGTGTGCCTGCTGGGCATGAACGATGGCGATTACCCCAGGGCGCAGCCGCCTCTGGACTTCGACCTGATGGGTAGCGACTACCGCCCCGGCGACCGATCACGGCGCGAAGACGACCGTTACCTGCTGCTTGAAGCGCTGCTCTCGGCTCGTGACCAACTTTATGTCAGTTGGGTTGGCCGCAGCATTCGCGACAACAGCGAGCGCCCGGCCTCGGTCCTGATCGGCCAGTTGCGCGATCACCTGGCCAGCGGCTGGCGGCTGCCCAATGAGCAGGACTCCCTGCTGGAGGCCCTGACCCAGGAGCATCCCCTGCAACCCTTCAGTGCCCGCTATTTCCACGACAGCGACACGCTGTTCAGCTACGCCCGGGAGTGGCAAGTGCTGCATCAGGTCCGAGAGGAACTGGGCGCAGTCGAACGCCTGGAACCCTATGTCCAGGACGAGCCCCTGAGCCTTGCCCAGTTGCAGGATTTCCTGCGCAACCCGGTGCGGCATTTCTTCAGCCAAAGGCTCAAGGTGTTCTTTGAAGCCATGGAAGCACCGCTGGCCGATGAAGAGCCCTTCGTGCTCGATGCTCTACAGCGCTACAGCCTCAGCGACAGCCTGCTGGAAGCGGCGCTGGGCGACGCCGCGCAGCCCGAGCAAGCCTTGCAGGCCCAGGCCCAGAGGCTGCAAGCCAGTGGCCTGTTGCCCATGGCCGGTTTTGGCGAATGCCTGCAGCGCGAACTGCTGGAGCCCCTGCCGGACCTGTTGCAGCGTTATCGGCAACTGCTCGACCTGTGGCCGACCCCGGTAACCAGTGCGCTGCCTGTGAGCCTGGAACTGCAAGGCGTGCGCCTGGAAGGTTGGCTCAGCAGCCTGCACCAGCGAGCTGATGGCGGGTTGTTGGCTGTGAGCGCCATCCCCAACGGCATCGGCTCGACCAAGACCCGTAAATGGCATCGGCTGATCAAGCCTTGGGTCAATCATCTGCTGGCCTGCGCCAGTGGCTACTCCTTGACCACCGCGCTGGTGGCCAGCGATGACAGCCTGTTGTTGCCGCCGCTGGAGCAGGAGGTGGCCCGGCAGATTCTCGGCAACCTGCTGCAGGCCTGGCAGGCCGGCATGCGCCAGCCGCTGCCGGTGGCGATCAAGACCGCCTTCGCCTGGCTGGGCCAGAGCGACCCGGACAAAGCCGCGGCCGCTGCACGCAAGACCTACGATGGCGACGGCCAGAACAGCGAGGGCGAACGCCGGCAAAGCCCGGCCCTGGCCCGCCAATTCGCCGACTACAACGCACTGATCGCCGATGAAACCTTCAGCGGTTGGGCCGAGACCCTTTATCGACCCCTGTTGAATGCTCCCTGGCGTTCGGCGCTCGGCGAGGAGGCAGGCGCATGACTGCACAAGCTCCCCTGGCCCTGGCATTTCCTCTGCGCGGCAGCCAGTTGATCGAGGCCAGTGCCGGTACCGGCAAGACTTTCACCATCTCCGCGCTCTACTTGCGCCTGGTGCTGGGCCATGGCGGCGAGGCGGCGGGTTTCGGGCGTGAATTGCTGCCGCCGCAGATACTGGTGGTGACCTTTACCGATGCCGCCACCAAGGAATTGCGCGAGCGCATTCGCACGCGCCTGGCGGAAGCCGCGCGCTTCTTTCGCGATGAAACCAGCGCCCCCGATGGCCTGATCGTCGAGTTGCGTGAGCAATACCCCGTCGAGCAGTGGGCCGCCTGTGCCAATCGCCTGGACATCGCCGCGCAATGGATGGATGAGGCCGCGGTCTCGACCATCCACAGTTGGTGCCAGCGCATGTTGCGCGAACATGCGTTCGACAGCGGCAGCCTGTTCACCCAGACCCTGGAAACCGACCACAGCGACCTGCTGGGCCAGGTTCTGCGCGATTACTGGCGGCTGTTCTGCTACCCGATGCAGGGTGATGCCCTGAACTGGGTGCGCAGCCATTGGGTCGGGCCGGCCGAACTCATGCCCCGAGTGCGGGCAATGTTCGGCAACGAGCGTCGGGACCCACCCGAACAGACGCCGAGCGAGTTGATCGAAGCCTGCCTGCAAGAACGTCGTGAAGCCCTGGTGCAGATCAAGGCGCCCTGGCGCGAGTGGGCCGCGCAACTGCGGGAGATCTGCCTGCAAGGCGTGGCCAGCAAGAGCGTCGACGGGCGCAAGATGCAGGCCCGGTTCTTCGAGCCCTGGTTCGAAAAGATCAGTGCCTGGGCCGAGGACGAATCCGTCGAGCAACTGGACATCGGCACCGGCTTCACCCGCCTGACCCCCGAAGGCATGAGCGAGGCCTGGAAAGGCGCGGCCCCCGATCACCCCGGGCTCGACGCCATGGCCGGGCTCAAGGCCAGCCTCGATGCCTTGCCCAGCCCGGATGCGGCGGTCCTGCAACACGCCGCGCAATGGGTGGGGGCACGTTTCGAAGAGGAGAAGCGGCGGCGCGCCGAGATGGGCTTCGACGACATGCTGCTGCGCCTGGACAGCGCCCTGCAGAGCGATGGCGGCGAGCGCCTGGCGACCCTGATCCGCGAGCAGTTCCCGGTGGCCCTGATCGACGAATTCCAGGACACCGACCCGGTGCAGTACCGGATCTTCGAAAGCATCTACCGGATCGAGGCCAACGACCCCGAGACCGGCCTGTTCCTGATCGGCGATCCCAAGCAGGCGATCTACGCCTTCCGTGGCGCCGATATCTACACCTACCTGCGGGCACGCCAGGCCACCAGCGGGCGCCTGCACACCCTGGGCACCAACTTCCGCTCCAGCCAGGCCATGGTCAGCGCGGTCAACCATGTGTTCCTGCAAGCCGAACAGCGGCCGCAGGGACAGGGAGCCTTCCTGTTTCGCGAAGCGGATGGCGAGAACCCGGTGCCATTCCTGGCGGTGGCCGCCCAGGGGCGCAAGGAGCAACTGCTGGTCGACGGCCAGCCGGTGCCGGCACTTAACTTCTGGCAATTGCCTTCGGAACAGCCGCTGTCCGGGGCCCAGTATCGCCAGCATCAGGCGGCGGCTTGCGCCACTGCGATTGTCGGCCTGCTCAATGGCGGCCAGCAGGGGCGCAGTGGGTTTGTCCGTGAGCAGCAAGCGCTGAAAGGCTTGCTGCCGGCGGATATCGCGATCCTGGTGCGCGATGGCAAGGAGGCCCAGGCCGTGCGCGGCGAGCTGGCGGCCCGCGGGGTGCGCAGTGTGTATCTGTCGGACAAGGACTCGGTGTTCGCCGCCCAGGAAGCCCGGGATGTTCTGGTGTGGCTCAAGGCTTGCGCCGAGCCGGACGTGGAGCGGCCGCTGCGCGCGGCCCTGGCGTCCCTGACCCTGAACCTGCCGCTGCTGGAGCTGGAGCGGCTCAACCAGGATGAACTGGCCTGGGAAGCGCGGGTCATGCAGTTCCGTGGCTACCGGGCGATCTGGCGCAGCCAGGGCGTGCTGCCGATGCTGCGGCGCCTGCTGCATGACTTCCAGCTGCCCCAGGCGCTGATGGCCCGCAGTGATGGCGAGCGGGTGCTGACCAACCTTCTGCACTTGTCCGAGTTGCTGCAACAAAGCGCCGCCGAACTCGACGGCGAGCAGGCCCTGATCCGCCATCTGGCCGAGCACCTGGCGCTGTCCGGGCAGGCGGGGGAGGAGCAGATCCTGCGCCTGGAAAGCGATGAGCAACTGGTCAAGGTGGTGACCATCCACAAGTCCAAGGGCCTGGAATACCCCTTGGTGCTCCTGCCCTTCATCTGTTCCACCAAGCCGGTGGATGGCAGCCGCTTGCCGCTGCATTACCACGATGCTGCCGGCAAGCCCCAGGTCAGCCTACGGCCCACCCCGGAGCTGATTGCCCTGGCCGATGAAGAGCGCCTGGCGGAAGACCTGCGGCTGCTCTATGTGGCCCTGACCCGGGCCCAGCATGCCTGCTGGCTGGGGGTGGCCGATCTCAAGCGGGGCAATCACAGCAGCTCGGTGTTGCACCTTTCGGCCCTGGGTTACCTGCTGGGCGGCGGCGATGTCCTGGGCGAATCCAGCGCCTTGTTGCGCTGGCTGCTGGACCTGCAGCAGGGCTGCGCTGCGATTGGCGTGTCCGAGCTGCCCGTCGTCGATGACCAGCGCTATCAGCCACCGCGCAACGAGGCCACCCTGCTGGCGCCGCTGACGCCCAGCCGTCGCGCCGCGGAAAACTGGTGGATTGCCTCCTACAGTGCCTTGCGCATCAGCGACATCCTGGGGGCGGGCAGCACCGAGGCGCCGGAAAACCCCCAGGCGCAGAAACTCTTCGACGACGAACGCCTGGACCCCGAAGCTCCTCGGGAAACCCTGGCCAGCGGCGGCGATATCCACCGCTTCCCCCGCGGCCCGAACCCCGGGACCTTCCTTCATGGCCTGCTGGAGTGGGCCGGGGAGGAGGCTTTTGCCGCTGCCCCCGAGGCGATCGAGGACGCCGTGGCCCGGCGCTGCAATCGCCGCGGCTGGCAAGGCTGGATCCCGACCCTGAGCGACTGGCTGCAGCACCTGCTGCAAGCGCCCTTGCCCCTGGGCGAGGGCCAGGCACCGGTGGTGCTCGGGCAGTTGACCCAGTACCGGGTCGAGATGGAGTTCTGGTTCGCCAGCCACAAGGTCGATGTGCTCAAGCTCGATGAGCGGGTACGCCAGCAAACCCATCAGGGCGCGCCCCGAGTCACGGCCGAGCCGGTATTGCTCAACGGCATGTTCAAGGGCTTTATCGACCTGACCTTCGAGCACCAGGGCCGCTATTACGTGGCCGACTACAAATCCAACTGGCTGGGCGCGGACGACGCGGCCTACACCGAGCAGGCCATGGAACAATCGATTCTCGACAACCGTTACGACCTGCAATACGTGCTGTACCTGCTGGCCCTGCACCGGCAATTGAAGGCCCGGCTGGCGGACTACGACTACGATCGCCATGTGGGCGGCGCCTTGTACCTGTTCCTGCGGGGCACCCGTGCCGCCAGCCAGGGGGCCTACTTCGCCCGGCCGCCTCGACAGTTGATCGAGCAACTGGACCGCATGTTCCAGGGCCAGCCCGAGCCACCCAAGGCCGAGCCCGCCTGGGAGCAGGGAGTGCTGCTATGACCCAGGACCTGTTCGATGCACTGGACCAGGCGCCGCAACCGGCCTTCGACCTGGCGCCCCTGAGCCGCGCCGACGACTTGCTGCTGTTGCTTGAACGCTGGGTCGAGCGCGGCTGGCTGCGTTCCCTGGACCGGGCCTTTGTCGGCTTCCTGCATGAGCTGGACCCGGGCTGTGATCCGCTGGTACTGATGGCCGCGGCCCTGACCAGCCATCAGCTGGGGCACGGGCATGTCTGCCTGGACCTGTTCGAAACCCTCAAGGAGCCGGACTTCGCCCTGTCGCTGCCGCCCGAAGGCGACGCACAAAACGGCGCACCGGCGCTGCCGTCCCAGGTGTTGATGGGGCTTGAAGGGGCGCACTGGTGCAAGGTCCTGGCCGGCAGCCGCCTGGTGGCCCTGGCGGCGGATCATGCCGAGTCTTCCCGGCAGCGGCCGCTGGTGCTGTCCGGCAAGCGCCTGTACCTGCGCCGCTACTGGGCCTATGAGCGGCGTATCGACAACGCCTTGCACCAGCGCCTGGCCTTGGCCGAGGCCACCCCGGAAAACCTCGCGGCGCGCCTCGACGGGCTGTTCGGCCCGGCCAAGGCGGCGGGGCCCGTCGACTGGCAGAAACTCGCCTGTGCCCTGGCCACCCGGGGCGCCTTCAGCATCATCACCGGCGGCCCCGGCACCGGCAAGACCACCACCGTGGTGCGCCTGCTGGCCTTGCTCCAGGGCCCGGCGGTGGAAGCACGCAAGCCGCTGCGCATTCGCCTGGCGGCGCCTACCGGCAAGGCCGCGGCGCGCCTGACCGAGTCCATCAGCTTGCAGGTGCGTTCCCTCGCGGTGCCCGATGAGGTGCGGGAAATGATCCCCAGCGAGGTGACCACCGTGCACCGCTTGCTGGGCAATCGCCCGGGCACCCGGCATTTCCGCCATCACGCCGGCAACCGCTTGCCCCTGGATGTCCTGGTGGTGGACGAAGCCTCGATGATCGACCTGGAAATGATGGCCAACCTGCTGGACGCCTTGCCCATCCATGCACGCCTGGTGTTGCTGGGGGACAAGGACCAACTGGCCTCGGTGGAAGCCGGCGCCGTGCTCGGCGACCTGTGCCGTGACGCCGAGGCCGGTTGGTACAACCCGCAGACCCGGGCCTGGCTGGAGGCGGTCAGTGGCGAGAACCTGGGAGCCAGCGGCCTGCAGGAAGACAGCGCCCACCAGCATCCCCTGGCGCAGCAGGTGGTGATGCTGCGCCATTCCCGGCGTTTCGGCGAAGGCAGCGGCATCGGCCAGCTGGCGCGTTGGGTCAACCAGCAGCAGGCCGATGAAGCCCGGCGCCTGCTGGCGGCTCGCAGCCATGCCGACCTGTATGGCCTGAGCCTCAAGGGCGAGCAGGATCGGGCCCTGGAGCGGCTGCTGCTGGAGGGCCATGGCGAGGGGCCGCAAGGCTACCGCCACTACCTGAATGTACTGCGCAGCCAGCGCCCGCCGCCGGGTACGCCTCTGGAGGATCGGCGCTGGACCGACTGGGCGCGCCATGTCCTGCAGGCCTTTGATCGCTTCCAATTGCTGTGCGCGGTGCGCAAGGGCCCCTGGGGTGTCGAAGGCCTGAACCTGCGGATCACCCAGGCGCTGTTCAAGGCCCGGCTGATCGACAGTGACCAGCAATGGTACGAGGGCCGCCCGGTGCTGATGACCCGCAACGATTACGGCCTGGGCCTGATGAACGGTGATATCGGCATCGCCCTGAAACTGCCGGAGCAGGAAGGCTCGGAGGCGGGGCGTCAGGTGCTGCGCGTCGCCTTTCCGCGCAACGATGGCCAGGGCGGGGTGCGGTTGGTGCTGCCAAGCCGGCTCAATGACGTGGAAACCGTTTACGCCATGACTGTGCATAAGTCCCAGGGCTCGGAGTTCGCCCACACCGCGTTGATCCTGCCCGACGCTTTGAACCCGGTGCTGACCAAGGAGCTGATCTACACCGGTATCACCCGGGCCAAGGACTGGTTCAGCCTGATCGAGCCCCGTGCCGGAGTGTTCGAAGAGGCTGTTCGGCGCAAGGTCAAGCGTCTGAGCGGGTTGATGCTGGAGTTGGACTGACGCCCATGTTTCCGGCTTTTCTCAGGCATCGTGCTCGGGCGCTGGTCTCGCTGCATTTTCCCGGGCTGTGCTATCGTTGCGGCATCATTTCCGTGAAAATCAAAGAGAATCCCTGCATGGACGTGGCTGTCTTGAGGACAGAGCGCATTTTGGGGTGGAGACAGTGTGTGCTGTCGACCATTCTCTGCCTGTTCAGCCTGTTGGCCATCGCGCAGTCGGAGCCACCGGCGTCCGCGAGCCTGGCCGAGCAACGGGCCAAGGCTGTAACCCAAGTGGTGCTGGGCATTCTCAGCTACGCTCGCTGGCCCGTGGAGCCTGCGCAACTGCGTCTGTGCGTGGTTGGCCCCACCGAATACACCGATGACCTGCTCAAGGGCGCGACCCAGGCCACCGGCCGCCCGGTGCTGGTGCGGCGTCTGCTGGCCAACAACCCGTCGTTGGCCAGTGAGTGCGATTCGGTCTATGTCGGCAAATTGTCCAATGATGAGCGTACCCGCCTGTTCAACTCGCTGATCGGGCAACCGGTGCTGAGCATCAGCGAGGGGGGCGACCAGTGCACCGTGGGCAGCCTGTTCTGCCTGCGGGTCGGCGACAGCCAGGTGTCGTTCGAGGTCAACCTGGATTCCGTGGCCCGCAGTGGGGTGAAGATTCATCCCAGCGTGCTGCAGCTTTCCCGTCGTCGTCCGGCGGCCCCATGAAACTGTTCAAGCCCAACGCCCGCCCTACACTGCGGTCGGTCATCGGTCGCGGCCACCTGATCGTCGCTCTGCTGGCGATCTCCATGGCCAGCCTGTCCCTGACCTTTCTCGGGGTGTTGGCCCTGCGCGTGTACGCCGATCACAACCTGCACCTGATCGCCCGCTCCATCAGCTACACCGTGGAAGCTGCAGTGGTGTTCAACGACAGTGTGGTGGCCACCGAGGCCCTGGCCCTGATCGCCTCCACCGAAGAGGTGGCCGACGCCAAGGTGTATGACAGCCAGGGCCAGTTGCTGGCCAGCTGGCAGCGCCCGGAAAGCGGCTTTCTGACCAACCTGGAAATGCACGTCGCCAGCGCCTTTCTGGAAAAGCCCATCAGCCTGCCGATCCTGCACCAGGGGCGGGAAATCGGCACCATCAATGTCACCGGCCATGGCGGCAGCCTGTTGCGGTTTCTCCTCAGTGGCCTGGTGGGCATCGTGCTGTGCATCGCCCTCAGCGCCTGGTTGGCGCTGTACCTGGCGCGCCGCCAGCTGCGGGGCATCACCGGACCGTTGCGCAGCCTCGCCGATGTGGCGCACGCGGCCCGGCGCGAACGGGCCTTCGATCAGCGGGTGCCGCCTGCGGAAATCGCCGAACTGGACAACCTGGGCAACGACTTCAACGCCCTGCTCGATGAGCTGGAGGCCTGGCAGACCCATCTGCAAAGCGAGAATGAAACCCTGGCCCACCAGGCCAGCCACGACAGCCTGACCGGCCTGCCCAACCGGGCGTTCTTCGAAGGCCGACTGATCCGTGCCCTGCGTAGCGCCAACAAGCTCAACGAGCGCATGGCGGTGCTGTTTCTCGACAGCGACCGGTTCAAGGAGATCAACGATAACTTCGGCCACGCCGCTGGCGATGCGGTGCTGGTGGCTGTGGCCACGCGGATTCGCGCGCAGTTGCGCGAGGACGACCTGGTGGCGCGCCTGGGCGGGGACGAATTTGCCGTGCTGCTGACCCCGCTGCACCGGGTCGAGGATGCCCAGCGCATCGCCGACAAGATCATCAGCAGCATGGAAGTACCGATTCAACTGCCCGGCAGCCTGTCGATCCTGACATCGCTGAGTATCGGTATTGCCGTGTACCCGGATCATGGCGCGACACCGGGCAGTCTGTTGAATGCCGCCGACGCGGCCATGTACCAAGCCAAGCGCGGTTCGCGAGGCGGGCAACACACAGTGGGGGCGGAGCTCCCTATCGTTCAGGTTCAAAACAGGAGCTAATTCCCTTGTTCTCGATGACGCAACGTTCGGTTCGACTGTTCAGCACTCTGGTGTTCATGGCCCTGCTGGCCCTGGCCGGCTGTCAGAGCGTGCCGCCCAAAGGTCTGACCCCGAAACAGATCGCGGTTCTGAAACAGGAGGGCTTCGAACTGACGGATGAAGGCTGGGCCTTTGGCCTGTCGGGCAAGGTGCTGTTTGGCAGCGATGTGGAAACCCTGAACCAGGCCAGCACCGAGATCGTCCAGCGCATCGGCAAGGCGCTGCTCAGCGTCGATATCCAGAAGGTCCGGGTCGACGGTCACACCGACGCGTCGGGCAAGGAGGCCTACAACGTGCAACTGTCCGTGCGCCGGGCCAAGAGCGTGGTCAAGGTGTTGACCCAGGTTGGCATGCGTGAAGAAAACATCCAGCTGCGCGGCCTGGGCAGCAGCGAGCCGGTGGCCTCCAACAGCACCGTGGCCGGGCGTACCGAGAACCGTCGGGTGTCGATCGTGGTGATCGCCGACTGATCGACGACCTGCCGGGTTGCGGCTGCAGCCTTGCGGCCGCTAAGGGTCAGGGGGCGGCGAAGCGCATGCTGCGACTCTCGCCCATGAGCAGCGGCCGATTCTGCTCGGTCACCTCGCGGATGTAATCCCATAACAGGGTGATCCGCTTCAACTTCCTGAGATCCTCCCGGCAGTACATCCAGAATTGCCGGGTCAGGTTGATTTCCTTGGGCAGCACTGGCAGCAGGCGCGGGTCCTGGGCCGCCAGGAAGCACGGCAGGATCGCCAGCGAGCGGCCCTGCTGCGCTGCCACGTACTGGGCAATCACGCTGGTGCTGCGCAGGTTGGCGCTGGCACCGGGCACCACATTGGCCAGGTACAGCAGCTCGGAACTGAAGGCCAGGTCATCCACATAGCTGATGAATTGATGCTCGCTCAGGTCGCCGGGGCGGCGGATCGGCGGGTGGCGGTCGAGGTATTCCTGGGTGGCGTACAGCTGCAGGCGGTAGTCGCACAGCTTGCAGCACACATAGGGGCCGTGCTCCGGGCGTTCCAGGGCGATGACGATATCCGCCTCACGCTTGGACAGGCTGATGAAGTGCGGCAGCGGCAGGATATCCACCGAGATCGCCGGGTAGGCGTCGAGGAAATGGCTCAGTTGCGGGGTGACGAAGAAGCTGCCGAAGCCCTCGGTGCAGCCCATGCGCACATGGCCGGACAACGCCACTCCGGAGCCCGAGACCTGCTCGCACGCCATGTGCAGGGTGCTTTCGATGGACTCCGCATAACCCAGCAGGCGCTGACCCTCGGCGGTGAGGACAAAGCCGTTGGTGCGGGATTTTTCGAACAGCAAGGTGCCCAGGGCGGTTTCCAGGGACCCGATGCGCCGCGACACCGTGGTGTAGTCCACCGCCAGGCGCTTGGCCGCGCTGCTGGCCTTGCGAGTGCGCGCCACTTCGAGGAAAAACTTCAGGTCGTCCCAGTTCAGGGTGCTTAACGAGGTGATGTTTTTTTGCATGATGGACCGGATTTTATGTGCGTTCTTATTAGAAGTTTGCACATCTATACTCCAAAAACCGTCCGATACCAACTCGCGACAGCCCCTCTTTCAAGGCGCTTGCCCGCCTTGGTTTCCCTGCATAAGAACTCAAGAAGTCAGGAGACCCCATGAACGCATCCCTCAAGCCCGACGGCACCACCCTGCAACAGGTCAAACTGCTGATCGACGGTGAATGGGTCCAGTCCCAGAGCCAGGAATGGCATGACATCGTCAACCCGGCGACCCAGGAAGTACTGGCCAAGGTGCCCTTTGCCACTGCCGCTGAAGTCGACGCCGCGATCGCCGCTGCCCAGCGCGCCTTCCAGACCTGGAAACTGACCCCGATCGGCGCGCGGATGCGCATCATGCTCAAGCTCCAGGCCCTGATCCGCGAGCACTCCAAACGCATTGCCCTGGTCCTCAGCGCTGAGCAGGGCAAGACCATCGCCGACGCCGAGGGCGACATCTTCCGCGGCCTGGAAGTGGTGGAGCATGCCTGCTCCATCGGCACCCTGCAGATGGGCGAATTCGCCGAAAACGTCGCCGGCGGCGTGGACACTTACACCCTGCGCCAGCCGATCGGCGTGTGCGCCGGGATCACCCCGTTCAATTTCCCGGCAATGATTCCGCTGTGGATGTTCCCGATGGCCATCGCCTGCGGCAACACCTTCGTCCTCAAGCCTTCCGAGCAGGACCCGCTGTCCACCATGCTGCTGGTGGAGCTGGCGGTGGAAGCCGGGGTGCCGGCCGGTGTGCTCAACGTGGTGCACGGCGGCAAGGACGTGGTGGATGCGCTATGCACCCACAAGGACATCAAGGCGGTGTCCTTCGTCGGTTCGACTGCGGTCGGCACCCACGTCTATGACCTGGCGGGCAAGCACGGCAAGCGCGTGCAATCGATGATGGGCGCCAAGAACCACGCTGTGGTCCTGCCCGACGCCAACCGCGAACAGACCCTCAATGCCCTGGTGGGTGCCGGCTTCGGCGCGGCCGGCCAGCGGTGCATGGCCACCTCGGTGGTGGTGCTGGTGGGCGCTTCGAAACAATGGCTGCCAGACCTCAAGGCCCTGGCGCAGAAGCTCAAGGTCAACGCCGGCAGCGAGCCGGGCACCGATGTGGGCCCGGTCGTGTCCAAGCGCGCCAAGGCGCGGATTCTGGAGCTGATCGAAAGCGGCGTGAAAGAAGGCGCCAAGCTGGAGCTCGATGGCCGCGACATCAAGGTTCCGGGCTACGAGCAGGGCAACTTCATCGGCCCGACCCTGTTCTCCGGGGTAACCACCGATATGCAGATCTACACCCAGGAAATCTTCGGCCCGGTGCTGGTGGTGCTGGAGGTCGACACCCTGGATCAGGCCATTGCCCTGGTCAATGCCAACCCCTTCGGCAACGGCACCGGCCTGTTCACCCAGAGCGGGGCGGCGGCGCGCAAGTTCCAGAGCGAAATCGACGTCGGCCAGGTGGGCATCAACATCCCGATTCCGGTGCCGGTGCCGTTCTTCAGCTTCACCGGTTCCCGTGGTTCCAAGCTCGGCGACCTGGGCCCCTACGGCAAGCAAGTGGTGCAGTTCTACACTCAGACCAAGACCGTCACCAGCCGCTGGTTCGACGATGACAGCGTCAATGACGGTGTGAACACCACCATCAGCCTGCGTTGAGGAGCCTGACATGAACATTGCATTTATCGGCCTGGGCAACATGGGCGCACCCATGGCCCGCAACCTGATCAAGGCCGGCCATCAGTTGAACCTGTTCGATCTCAACCAGAGCGTGCTGGCAGAGCTGGCGCAACTGGGCGGGCGCGTCGCTGCTTCGCCCAAGGCCGCTGCCGAAGGCGCCGAACTGGTGATCACCATGCTCCCCGCGGCGGCCCATGTGCGCAGCGTCTGGCTGGGCGAGGATGGGGTGCTGGCGGGTATTGGCCGCGGCATTCCGGCGGTGGATTGCAGTACCATCGACCCACAGACCGCCCGTGAAGTGGCCGCAGCCGCCGCCAAGCAGGGCGTGGCCATGGCCGATGCACCGGTATCCGGTGGCACCGGCGGCGCCCAGGCCGGGACCCTGACCTTCATGGTCGGCGCCAGCGCCGAACTGTTCGCCACCCTGCAACCGGTGCTGGCGCAGATGGGCCGCAACATCGTGCACTGCGGTGAAGTGGGCACCGGGCAGATCGCCAAGATCTGCAACAACTTGCTGCTGGGGATTTCGATGATCGGCGTCAGCGAGGCCATGGCCCTGGGGGATGCCCTGGGCATCGACACCCAAGTGCTGGCGGGGATCATCAACAGCTCCACCGGTCGGTGCTGGAGTTCCGACACCTACAACCCGTGGCCGGGCGTGATTGAAACCGCCCCGGCGTCCCGCGGCTACACCGGCGGCTTTGGTGCCGAGCTGATGCTCAAGGACCTGGGGCTGGCCACCGAAGCCGCGCGCCAGGCCCACCAGCCGGTGGTGCTCGGTGCCGTGGCCCAGCAGCTGTACCAGGCCATGAGCCAGCGTGGGGAAGGTGGCAAGGACTTCTCGGCCATCATCAACAGCTACCGCAAGCCGCAGTAAGGCGTCGCTTGTAGGGAGGGGGCGCTGGCGGGTTTGCACGTCATTGAATGCAGCCCCTTCAGCCGGGGCATTTGCGGGAACCTGCGTCGGGCAGGTTCCCGCTTTTTTTTGCCCGGCTCAGTTCGGCCGGCTGGCAACGGTGCCGGAGGGAGGGTTGAGGCGGGTGTCGAGGCCGAAGCGTTCCTGGATCACCACCTGGTACAGCCCCTTGGCCAGCAGCGGATTGATCAGGATATTCCAGCTGTGCCGGGAAACCGACGAGGGCACCAGCACGAAAGGGTGGTCCGCCAGCAACTGATCGGCGAACTTCTGCTGGCCGGCGCTGGGAATCCCCGGCACCAGCCAGTTGGGGTTGGGAATACGGTTTTCATCGACTCGGTAGATGGCGGTCGGGTCCTGGATCAGGGCGCCGGTGAGTACATGGGGCACGCTGTCCAGGGCGGCAAAACCCTTGTGCACCGCCACTTCCAGAATCGCCGTGGCCGGGTCGGCGCTGGCGTACACCGCCTTCACGCCCTTGGAGTTCCAGCGGCCGCCACACAGTTCGGCGCCAATGCCGCTGTCCCAGCTGTCGGCGTGCCGGGCGGCGTCCAGCCGCCAGAAGTGAAGGGTGCTGCTGCCCGGCACACTGATCACTGATAGACCCCGTATTCCAGGCGGGTGAGGAACTCGTCCACCAGTTCGAAACCGATGGGGTTGGTCAGCAGGTCCACCGGTTTGTGGCCGTCCAGGCCCATCACCGGCTTGGCCATCCACTCCTGGGCCTCTTCACTGCTGCCGAAGATGTCCTCGGCCTTGGCCAGCACCTGGGCGAAGCGCACCGCACGGGCGCTCTGTTCCGGGTTCAGCGGCTCGTCCGGGGTTTTCAGGCGCCGGTGCAGGGTGCGTTCGGAAAGGCCGATGATCTTGGCCAGGACCTGTTCGTCCTTGAGCATGGGCACCGAGGAGACGAACTTGATGATCGCCGTCAGCGGGATGCCCTCCTCGGTCAGGCGATAGATCGAGATACGATCGTCAAAGCGTGCCCGGCCACCCAGAAGGATGTCCGAGGACTGCTCTTTCAATACCAGTTTGCCTCGCCGCTTGGGAACGAGGCCGGTGCCTGTCAGCGCGACCATGAGTGCTGCTCCTGCCTTTTGCCATTTGGCAGTGATTATATAGACATTTGGCAAAAGGCGCTGGCTTGAATCGCAACACGGCCAGGGGAGCCCGGCTGGCGCGGGCTCCCGGTATCGAGGGAGGACTCAGGCGAAGACGAAGTACTTGCGCACGGTTTCCACCACTTCCCAGGTGCCTTTCATCCCGGGCTCCACCACGAAGATATCGCCGGCGCGCAGGTGGATGGGGTCGCGGCCGTCCGGGGTGATCACGCAATAGCCTTCCTGGAAATGGCAGTACTCCCACTTTTCATAGGCCACCCGCCATTTGCCCGGGGTGCAGATCCAGGTGCCCATGATCTTGCTGCCATCCTCGCTGGTGTAGGCGTTGAGGTTGACGGTGTGCGGATCGCCCTGGAGTTTTTCCCACTTGCAGGCGTCGAGCACCGGCAGCGGATGAGTGTCGCGAAGAACGGTGATGGGTTGGGACATGCTGTGCTCCTAGCAGGCAGAGAACTGAAGCCGCACCCTATAGCGCCTGGCGGGCAGGGGGTTGTCTGTACTCGACCTCGGGGTATCCAGAAGCGCAGCGCGGCCCCGAGTCGAGGTGGCGGGGCGCAGGGCCGGGAAGAGGCGTGGCGGTTGCAAGATTCATTCGGCAAACAGGGCTTTGTTAGCAGTAATTGCGAAATATCCGCGGCTGCCCGAGTTATTTCGCAAGAATCTTTACCGGTTTCGCTCGTATCATTCAGCTCGGAGTGACCTAAGAGCCGCACGAATGGAAAATACACCACGCTGGTGGGATATCAGCCCGCCGTTGAGTACCGCAACCCCGACCTGGCCGGGAGATACGCCGTTCCAGGAGGAGCGCGTCTGGCAGTTCGGCCCCGAGTGCCCGGTGAATGTCGGGCGGGTGACCCTGTCGCCCCACACCGGTGCCCATGTCGATGCGCCCCTGCATTACCGGCCGGACGGCCTGCCCATCGGTGAAGTGCCGCTGGATGTCTACATGGGCCCGTGCCGGGTCCTGCACTGCCTGGACAGCGGTGCTCTGGTGCAGCCCGAGGCGTTGCTCGGGCGCCTCGAAAACTTGCCTGCGCGAGTGTTGCTGCGTACTTATCCACAGGCTCCGCTGAGTGCCTGGGACCCGGACTTTACTGCCGTTGCTCCAGCCACTGTCGAGCTGCTGGCCAGCCTCGGCGTGCGCCTGATCGGCATCGACACCCCGTCCCTCGACCCCCAGCAGTCCAAGACCATGGACGCCCACAACACCGTGGCCCGCCATGGCATGGCGATCCTCGAAGGCGTGGTTCTCGATGAGGTTGCCGAAGGCGACTACGAACTGATTGCCCTGCCACTGCGCTTCGCTCACCTGGACGCCAGTCCGGTGCGGGCGATCCTGCGCCCCCTGGCCGATTCATTCCTACAATAAATACACAGCTGGCCCTTCGCGCCGTTGTGCATCCCGATCCGGGGTGCGCAGCCAGCGATGGGCAACCGCTGCCTGAGGCGAGGAGCCCACGCGATGAGCCAATGTCCCTTTTCAAGCAATCCGCCGGCTGAGTGGCATAACGCCGAGCTGAATTTTTCCGACTCCATGAGCTACGGCGACTACCTGGACCTGGGGCGCATCCTCAGCGCCCAGCATCCCCTGTCGCCGGACCACAACGAGATGCTCTTCATCATCCAGCACCAGACCTCGGAGCTATGGATGAAGCTGATGCTGCACGAGCTCAAGGCGGCCCGCGAGCATGTGCGCCAGGGCCAGTTGCCGCCGGCGTTCAAGATGCTGGCGCGGGTTTCGCGGATTTTCGATCAACTGGTGCACGCCTGGGCGGTGCTGGCCACCATGACGCCGTCCGAGTACAAGTCGATCCGGCCTTACCTGGGCCAGTCCTCGGGCTTCCAGTCGTTCCAGTATCGGGAGATCGAATTCATCCTCGGCAACAAGAGCGCGGCCCTGCTGCGGCCCCATGCCCATCGTCCCGAACTGTTGCAATCGCTGGAAGCGTCGATTGCCACCCCGTCCATGTATGACGAGGCGATTGCCCTGATGGCCCGCAGCGGCTTGAGCATCGACCCTGCGCGCCTGGCACTGGACAGCACCACCACGACTCAGCATGACCCGTCGGTGGAAGCGGCCTGGCGCGAGGTCTACGCCAACCCTTCGGCCTATTGGGACCTGTACCAGTTGGCGGAGAAGTTCATCGACCTGGAAGACTCCTTCCGCCAGTGGCGCTTTCGCCATGTGACCACGGTGGAGCGCATCATCGGCTTCCAGCCCGGTACCGGTGGTACCGAGGGCGTGGGCTACCTGCGCAAGATGCTCGACACCGTGCTGTTTCCCGAACTGTGGCGAGTGCGCTCCTCGCTCTGACCCGAAAACGCCCCGCCTGCCGGGGCGTTTTCATGTGCCTGCCGGTGACTGACTCCCAGAGTGCAGCCGCTGCCGCAGACTGCGATCGGCAGCGCAGCAGACGCGTTCTTGAGGTCTGGAAGGTCCTCCGGACCTTATCGCAGCCTGCGGCAGCGGCTACAGAGGTCGTTAGAGAGCAGCGGGCGCTGGCGGCAGTTGCGCTCGGGGGATAAGGTGGCCGCCTTCGGTGCACCATTTTTACTCTCTGAGGCAGACCACATGTCCCGGACCTTCGAGCTTGAAACCCTCAAGATGCGGCTCAGCGATCCTGAGTTCCGCCCTCTGGACCTGCACCAGCGCATCCAGCGCGCCTTGCGCGGGCTGATCCTCGACGGCGCCCTGGGCCCTGGCGTGAAGCTGCCGGCGACCCGGGCCCTGGCCAAGTCGCTGGCGGTATCGCGTGACACCGTGGAAAACGCCTATGTGCAGTTGCAGCGCGACGGTTTTGTCCTGCGGCGCAAAGGCTCGGGGAGCTATGTCTGCGAAACCATCGGTGCCCAATTGCGTGGCCCGTCCCGCCGGCGCCAGCTCCAGCAAGGGTTGCCGGCCCACAGCCCGGAACCGGGAGCGGGCCTGAGCCGGCGCGGCGCGGCACTGTTGGCGCGGGGTGGGGTCAGCGATCAGCAGGCGGTCACGGCCTTCGCTACCGGTTTGCCGGAAACCCGCAGCTTCCCGCTGGAGGTCTGGGAGCGCCTGCAACGCCAGGCATTGAAGGATTACCGTGCCAGCGTGCTGCTGCATGGCGATCCCCAGGGCGCGCTGCCCCTGCGCAAGGCGATTGCCGCCTACCTCAACCTGGAACGCGGGGCCAAGGTGCAGCCCGAGCAGATCCTGGTGCTGAGCAGCACTCGCCAGGCGCTGTTCCTGTGTGCGCAACTGCTGGTGGACGCCGGCAAGCCGATCCTGATGGAGAACCCGGGCTACTTCGGCGCGCGCAAGGCCTTCGAGGCGGCCGAGGCGCGGATCGTGCCCATTGATGTGGATGGCCAGGGCATCCGCACCGACCTGTTGCGAGCCGACCGCAGCGGCGCCCGCTGTGTCTATGTGACGCCCTCGCACCAGTACCCCACGGGTGCCACCCTGTCCCTGGAGCGCCGCCTGGAGCTGACCCGCTGGGCCGCCGAGCACGACCGGTGGATCATCGAGGACGACTACGACAGCGAGTTCCACTACGAGGGCCTGCCCACCGCCTGCGTCCAGGGCCTGGACCCGTTTCGGCGCACCCTGTACATCGGCACCTTCAGCAAGACTCTCTATCCGGGCCTGCGCATGGGCTACATGATCCTGCCCGCCGAACTGGTGGGGGCCTTCAGCAGTGCCCGCAGCATCATGGACGGGCACACGCCGCAGATCCTCCAGCTGACCCTGGCGCGGTTCATGGAGGAGGGGCACTACAACGCCCATGTACGGGCCATGCGCAAGCTCTACGCCGGGCGCCGGCAGGCCATGCTCGAGGCCATAGGCCGGCACTTGCCGGGCATTGCCAGGGCCTTGCCGCCACCCGGCGGGTTGCAGGTCCCGTGTCTTCTGGAACCCGGCTGGAGCGAAGAGCTGACCCAGCAACGTGCGGCCAGGGCTGGCATCCAGTTGCCGGGGCTCAGCCGGCTTTATGCGGGCGAGCAGAAGCAGCAGGGCTGGCTATTGGGCTATGCGTCCCTGAGCGCCCATGAGATCGAGGCGACGATGGCGCGTCTGGCCCAGGCCCTGGGAAAGCCCTAGCCAGCGGCCTTTTTCCAGCGCCGGCGGTCAGGGCTTGGCGCGTTCCTGTGCCAGGGCGCTGCGCGGGCCCAGGATCAACAGGTGCACGGTCAGCCCGGCAACCAGCCCCCAGAAGGCACCACCGATCCCCAGCAGAGTGACGTTGGCGGCAGTGGCAAGGAAGGTGATCAGCGCGGTTTCCCGGGTGGCCGTATCGGCCATGGCGTTGGCCAGGCTGCCGCCGATTGCCCCCAGTAATGCCAGGCCGGCCAGGGTGGTGATAAAGGCCTTGGGCAAGACCATGAACAGGGTCGCCAGGGTGACCCCGAAGGTCCCCACCAGGATGTAGAAAACGCCGCAGGCGATACCGGCGATATAGCGTTTGCCCGGGTCCGGGTGGGCATCTTCGCCGGTACAGATCGCCGCGGTGATCGCCGCCACGTTGAATGCGTGAGCGCCGAACGGCGCCATGATCAGCGAGCCCAAACCGGTGACCGTGAGCAGCGGGTTGGCGCTGGTCTGGAAGCCGTCATTGCGCAACACCAGCATGCCCGGCATGTACTGGCCGGTCAGGGTGATGACGAACAGTGGCAGGGCCACGCCGAGCAAGGCCGACACGGAGAACTGTGGCGCAGTGAACAGGGGAGCGGCGAAGCTCAGGTGCACGCTGGCGAAGTCGACCCGCTCCTGGACGATCAGCAACGCCAGGCCGATGAACAGGATGCCCACCACGGCAAAGCGTGAAGTGAAGCGCCGCAGCACCGCATAGGACAGTACCAGCACGATCACCAGCAGTGGATCGGCACTCGCGCCGCCAAAGGCGTTGATCCCGAACTGCAGCAGGATGCCTGCCAGCAAGCCAGCCGCGATGCCCTTGGGAATCAGGCGCACCAGCTTGTCGAAAGCCCCGGACCCGCCCAGGACGATGAACCCCAGGGCGCAAACCAGGTAAGCGCCGATCACCTCGGCATAGGGCGTGAAGGGCATCACCGTGGCCAAGAAGGCCGCCCCGGGGGTAGACCAGGCGGTAATGATCGGCGCCTTGTAGCGCAGGCTCAGCCACATGCCGGAGAGGCCCACGCCCAGGGACACGGCCCAGACCCAGGAGGTGGTCTGGGCGGGTGTCAGCCGGGCCAGTTCAGCGGCCTGGAACACCAGGATGAAGGTCCCGCCATAGTTCACCAGCACTGAGATCAGTGCCGCCACGGTGGGAGAGAAGATATCGGCCGGTCTAAGGCCTGTCGCGGTTCTGTTCATAAGCCACTCTCCGTCAAGGAACAGGCTCCCTGGCCCAAACGCCGGGAGAGGCCCGATTCTAGGTAACGGATGGACTATCGTTTCGAGCCACATTCTTGTTTGCTGGCAGACCACTTTGGCGGCGCCGACAAAAAAGCCCGGCCTTGGATAAGGCCGGGCTCGGGGGTGTGGCGTGAACCTGTGGGCTTAGCGCAGGGCGGGTTGCGAAGCTTTTTTCGCCCTGCTCAGGAGGTAGAAGCCCCAGATCACCAGGACCCACACCGGGATCGCGTACACCGAGGCACGGATGCCGGGGATCATCCACATCACGCCGACGATCATCACCATGAAGGCCAGGCACAGGTAGTTGCTCAGCGGCGACCAGAAGGCCTTGAACGAAGGCACCACGCCCTGCTCGGCCATGGCCTTGCGAAAGCGCAGGTGGGTCAGGCTGATCAGCGCCCAGTTGATCATCAATGCGGCCACCACCAGGGCGAACAGCAACTCCAGCGCTTCATGGGGCGCCAGGTAGTTGACCAGCACGCAGAGCAGGGTGATCAGCGCGGAAATGCCCAGGGCCAGGATCGGCACGCCCTGCTTGTTGAGCTTCATCAGCGCCTTGGGTGCGTCACCCTGTTCGGCCAGGCCATAGAGCATGCGGCTGTTGCAGTACACGCCGCTGTTGTACACCGACAGCGCCGCAGTCAGGACCACGAAGTTGAGGATCTGCGCTGCGGCATCACTGCCGATCAGCGAGAAGATCTTCACGAACGGGCTGCTGCTGTAGGCGTCGCCGCCAGCGTTGAGGCTCACCAGCAGTTCGTCCCACGGGTACAGCGACAGCAGCACCGCCAGGGCGCCGACGTAGAAGATCAGCACCCGGTAGACCACCTGGTTGATGGCCTTGGGAATGACCTTGCGCGGTTCGGCGGCTTCGGCGGCAGTGATGCCCACCAGTTCCAGGCCGCCGAAGGAGAACATGATGAAGGCCATGGCCATCAGCAGGCCGGTGCCGCCGTTGGGGAAGAAGCCGCCGTGTGACCACAGGTTGCTCACCGAGGCCTGGCTGCCGCCGCTGCCGCTGAACAGCATGTAGCAGCCGAGGACGATCATGCCGACGATGGCCACTACCTTGATAATGGCGAACCAGAACTCGGCCTCGCCGAAGAACTTCACGTTCATCATGTTGATCAGGTTGACCAGCACGAAGAACACCGCGGCGCTGACCCAAGTGGGGATCTCCGGCCACCAGAACTGCACGTACTTGCCCACCGCAGTGAGCTCGGCCATGCCCACCAGGACATACAGCACCCAGTAGTTCCAGCCCGCGAGAAAGCCGAAATAGCCGCCCCAGTACTTGTGCGCGAAGTGGCTGAAGGAACCGGCCACCGGCTCCTCGACAATCATTTCCCCCAGCTGGCGCATGATCAGGAAGGCAATGAACCCGGCAATCGCGTAGCCCAGGATCATCGAAGGTCCGGCGGATTTGAGAACCCCGGCCGAGCCGAGGAACAGTCCGGTGCCGATCGCCCCGCCCAGGGCGATCAGCTGAATATGGCGGTTCTTCAAGCCACGCTTGAGTTCACCCTGCTTCAAGGTTTGATCCACTAATGTGCGCTCTCTTCTAGTTGTTATCAGGATCGATCGGGGTCGATCACGGCGAATGCTGACGGGATCAGATATTACTCTCGGTGAACCGCTCGTAATACAGCTGAACGCGGTTAAGTTGCTGTTCTTGCAGCCAGATCCGGATCGAGTCGACCATTGGCGGCGGCCCGCACACATACATGTCGGTGTCCTGGTCCCGCAGTTCGCTGCTGTCGAAGTGTTCGCTGATGTAGCCGCGCTTGCCCGGCCAATCCGGGTCGGCGTCGCTGATCACCGGGGTGAAGCGAAAGTCCGCCAGGCGTTCGCCATGGGCCTGGATCCGCTCCAGCTCGCACAGGTCGCGGCTGTGGCGCACGCCGTAGTACAGGTGCACCGGCTGCTGGCAGCCCTGCTCGACGATCTGTTCGAGCATCGCCAGCAGGGCCGAGAGCCCGGTGCCACCGGCCACCAGGATCAGCGGACGGCTGATCTGGCGCAGGTAGAAGGCCCCCAGCGGCGCCTCCAGCTGGAGGGTGTCGCCCACCAGGCAGCGCTCGCGGATGTAGTTGCTCATCACCCCGTCGGGCAGCAGGCGGATCAGGAACTGCAACTGGTTGTCCGCCGCCGGCCGGTTGGCGAAGGAGTAGGCCCGGCTAGTGCCGGTACCGGGGATGCTCAGGCGGGCGTACTGGCCCGGGAGGAAATCCAGTGGCGCTTGATGGCCGCCCAGGTCCAGGTGGAGGATGGCGGTGCTTTCGGACACCTGGCGCACGTCGATCACCGAGCCCTGCAACTGCACCGGGTCGGCGCTGTGGCACAGGCTGGAGTCGAAATCGAAATAGAACGCTGCGTCAGACTGCACCCGGGTCTGGCAACTGAGCATCTTGCGCTGTTCCAGGTCCTGGGCGCTGAGGGCTTCTTCGTCCACATAGTCCTGGCTGTACTGGCCCGACTCGCAACGGCCCTGGCAGGTGCCGCACACCCCTTCGCGGCAGTCCAGGGGGATCTTGATGCCGTTGCGCAGGGCGGCGTCGAGCAGGATTTCATTGGCCTTGACCGGGAAGAACAGGGTCTTGCCGTCGGCAAAGCTGAACGCGACCTTGTGCGTCATGGGAGAACTTCCGTGGGTCAGAGGTGATAGAAATCGAGCACCGAGTTGATCGTGTCGTTGAGCAGCAGCACATGCTTGCGCTGGATCAGCCAACTGTCGCCCTGGGGCTTGAGGTCGTAGGTGGCATGGCCGTAGAACTCCTCGGCGGTGGCCAGGCGATAGAACAGCGTGTGCCAGTTCAGGCGTACCCGCAGCAGGCCGTTGTCGCCCTCGGCAATGCGCAGGTTGCTGACCATGTGCAGGGTGCGCGGCATAGGGATGGTCGAGGCCGCCTTGCCGGTGCGCAGGCGGAACACCCGGTCCTCCAGCCCCGAACGGTTGGCGTAGTAGATCAGCGACATCTCGCGTTTCGGGTCCCGGGTGTAGACGTGTTCCGAGTCCCACTGGGGCAGGTGGAACTCGCTGTCCACGGCAAACAGTTGTAGGTAGGCGTCCCAGTCCTGGGCATCGCAAAGCTCGGACTTGCGATAGAAGAATTGCTCGATCTGGTACTGCAGTTGCGCATTCATGCTTACACCTCACGCAGTTTCAGGGGCCGGCGCTGCAGGCCGTCGAGGAGGAATTTCTGCCAGTTGCGGTGCTGGTTGACGTACAGCCCCTCATGGGTGATCTCGGTGCCGGTCATGGCCGGCTGGATGCCCAGGTTCTCGCTGTTGGCGGTGGGCCCGCTGACCCAATGCTGGCGCCCGCGAGAGATGTCGCTCCAGCGCTCCAGGCGCCCCTGGAAGCCGCGCTGGGCCTCGCGGAACTCCACCAGGTCGTCCGGCGTGCCCATGCCCGAGACGTTGAAGAAATCCTCGAACTGGCGGATGCGGTTTTCCCGGTCGGCGTCGCTCTCGCCCTTGACCCCGATGCACTGGCTGATGATCTCGGTCTTGTTCCAGGCGATGGGGCGGATGATCCGCAACTGGGAACTGATCTGGTCGAGGAAGAACAGGCTGGGGTAGATGTTCAGGTTGCGCAGGCGGTGCATCATCCACTCGGCCTTGGCCTGGCCGTGCTCGGCCACCAGGCGCGGCATGATGCTGGCGTAGCCGGAGCGCACCGCCGGGTTGGGCATTTCGCTGAACAGCACGCTGTGGCCGTTCTCGAAGGCGAACCAGCCATCGTCGGTGCTGGCGTCGCCGGCGCCGAGCTTGCTGTAGTCCAGGGTGGCGCTGCTGCCGGCGCCGTTGTCGGCGTTGACCTGCTGGCGGTGCTGCACCGTGGCCACGTAGTTGTAGTGCACGGTGCTGACGTGATAACCGTCCAGGCCGTTCTCGTTCTGCAGCTTCCAGTTGCCGTCGTAGGTGTAGGCGGACTTGCCCGGCAGCACCTCCAGCTCACCATCGGGGGACTGGGCGACCATCATGTCGAAGAAGATCCTGGCGTCGCCGAGGAAGTCTTCCAGGGAATTGTCGGCGGCTACGTCCAGGCTGATGAAGACGAAGCCCTTGTAGCTCTCGATGCGGGCCTTCTTCAGGCCGCGGGTGGCCTTGTCGAAGCCCTCGTCGTATTCCCCTGGCGCCTTGACCTTCACCAGGCGCCCGTCGCTCTTGTAGCACCAGGCATGGAAGGGGCAGGTAAAGGTGGACTGGTTGCCCTTGCCGACCCGGGTCAGGGTGGTGCCGCGGTGCTGGCAGGCGTTGACCAGGGCATTGAGCCGGCCCTCGCCGTCGCGGGTGATGATCATCGGCTGGCGCCCGGCGCGCATCGTGATGAAGTCGTGGTTGTTGGGCAGCTCGCTTTCGTGACAGGCGTAGATCCAGTTCTTCTCGAAGATCAGCTCCATCTCCAGGTCGAACAGCTCGGGTTCGGTGAACATGTCCCGGGCGATACGGAATACCCCGTCCGCGGGACGAAAATCCAGGCAGCTGCCGATGAAGTCTTGCCACTGCTCGACGTTTCTTGCACCACTCATGAGTCGGTACCTTTTTTATTCAGGCCAATCGGGTGCAGTCATTAGAGAGAGGGGAGGGGGCCTGCGGCTATCCGCTTAGTCGGCCAAGGTCATCCACAAAATTGCCCGTTCCCGGCAAGGCATGGAGCAACAGGCCCTTGGGTAGCATCTACCCAGCATCGTGCAGGCAAGCGATGGATGGCTGCCTGTTGGTGCGCTGATCGGCTACTGTGAGCGCAGCCAATGAGAGTGATGGGGCCCGGTTATCCACTTAGTCGACGATTGCTATCCACTGGGTTGGCAGCGCCGTCGGCTGGCGCAAAACTTGCCCTGTCATACAAGACGCGCCGTCAGAGCGCGCTGAATAAAAATTGCCGTGGGTGCGCCGTGATGAATAGCAAGGCTGATGGGCAGTTTCGCGAGATTCGTATCGATCGCTTTGACCTTGAAGGGGCCAGGAACTGGATGGCGGGAATCTGTGGGCCTCACCGCCTGGAAACCGCCAACCCCGAACGCATTCGGTTCCACCACAGTGCCAACGTGCTCAGGTCCCGTTCCACGACCCTGGGCATCATCGAATACGGCACCGATGTGGTGGTGGATATCCAGGACACCGAGCGCTTCAGCAGCTACAGCCTGAGCCTGCCGCTGTGCGGCGAGCAGGAACTGAGCAAGGACGGGCGCCTCTTGCGCTCGGACCGCGGCCAGGGGGTGATCATCGCCCCCAACGAAAGCCAGGTGCTGGCCATCTCCGGAGACTGTCGCAAGCTGCAGGTGGTGATTTCCCGGCCGGCCATGAGCGAGGCCCTGGAAGGCCTGTTGCAGCGCCCGGTGCTGGAGCCGCTGCGTTTCGAGCCCGGCATGGATGCGCTGCACGGTGCCGCCGCGGCCTGGTGGCGCATGGCGCAGCATTTCATCGGCGAACTGGCCCAGGGCAACGAGCTCTATGAACAGCTGGCCTTCACCCGGGAAATCGAAAGCTCATTGATCAAGGGCCTGATCCTGGCCCAGCCCAACAACTACTCCAGCGAGTTGCGGGCAATGCTCGGGGTCAAGCTGCCCCACTATCTGGTACGGGCCCGCCAGCACTTGCATGAACATGCCCGCGAGACCGTGCACCTGGAAGACCTGGAGGCCGCCGCCGGCGTCTCGCGCTTCAAGCTGTTCGAGGCCTTTCGCAAGTACTTCGCCCTGTCGCCCATGGCCTACCTCAAGCGCCACCGGCTCAATGGCGTGCGCCAGGAAATTCTCGAGCACGGCTCGGCGCGCAACATCTCGGAGATTGCCCTGGGCTGGGGCTTCACCCACCTGGGGCGGTTCTCCGCCGAGTACCGCAAGCTGTTCGACGAAACCCCGAGCGTCACTGCCCAGCGTCACCCCGCGCGGCGACCGGCCGGGTTCTAGGACGGCTTACTTGCGCTGCACCAGGTCCAGCAGGCTGTTCTGTTCCTTGATCTTCTGCAGGACGATTTCCGAGCGGATGTCGGTCACGCCCGAGGCGCGGTTCAGATGGTTGACGATGAAATCCGAGAAGTGCTTGAGGTTGCGCGCCTGGATGCGCAGCACGTAGTTGCTGGCGCCGGTGATCACGTAGGCGGCCACCACTTCCGGCCACTGCTGGACCTTGCCGATAAAGGTCTCGTGCCAGCCTTCCACGTCCTGGCGCAGGGATACGTGGACGATCGCCTCCAGCTCGATGCCCAGGCGCTCGGCATTGAGCTGGGCGCGATAGCCGCTGATGATCCCCTCCGTTTCCAGCAGGCGCAGGCGGCGCAGGCAGGCCGAGGGCGAGAGGGCGACTTTCTCCGCCAGTTCCTGATTGCTGATACGCCCGTCCTGTTGCAGGAAGTAGAGGATGCGCAGGTCCGTGGAGTCTAGGGTCATGGTTGGCATAAATCCGCGTTTTTTATTGGAGGATTAGAATTTTATTCGAGATTAGTACGACAGCGCGCTGCACTTTGCACGAAAATTCTCCCGGTCTTCGTCCATTATTTCTCAAGTTTTCGGGTTTCCAGGACCCCGTGCCCGGCCCCTTCCGGTGGGCATGACATTGACCAAGACAGGACTGCCAATGATCGATAAAAACCACTGCCTGCGTCTCGATGAACAGGACCCCCTGGCGCCGCTGCGCCAACAGTTCAGCCTGCCCGAAGGGGTGATCTACCTCGATGGCAACTCCCTTGGTGCCCGCCCCGTGGCGGCTGCCGAGCGGGCCCGGCAGGTGATCGAGCAAGAGTGGGGCGAGGGCCTGATCCGCAGCTGGAACACGGCCGGCTGGCGTGACCTGTCCCAGCGCCTGGGGGATCGGCTGGCGCCGCTGATCGGTGCGGGTGCTGGTGAGGTGGTCATCACCGATACCACTTCCATCAACCTGTTCAAGGTCCTCAGCGCCGCCCTGCAGGTCCAGGCCGGACGTGCGCCCCTGCGGCGGGTGATCGTCTCCGAAAGCAGCAACTTTCCTACCGACCTGTACATAGTCGAAGGCCTGACGCAGCTGCTGCAGCAGGGGTACTCCCTGCGCCTGGTGGACAGCCCGGAACAACTGCCGGCGGCCATCGACCAGGACACCGCGGTGGTGCTGCTGACCCACGTCAACTACAAGACCGGCTACATGCACGACATGCAGGCGACCACCGGGCTGATCCACGAGGCGGGCGCCCTGAGCATCTGGGACTTGGCCCACTCGGCCGGCGCCGTGCCGGTGGACCTGGGCCGCAGCGGCGCCGACTACGCCATCGGCTGCACCTACAAGTACCTCAATGGCGGCCCCGGCTCCCAGGCCTTCGCCTGGGTCGCTCCGGCGCTCTGCGACCTGGTTACCCAGCCGCTGTCCGGCTGGTTCGGCCATGCCCGGCAGTTCGACATGGCCACCCGCTACGAGCCTTCCAGCGGCATTGCCCGCTACCTGTGCGGCACCCAGCCGATTACCTCTCTGGCCATGGTCGAATGCGGCCTGGAAGTCTTCGAACGGACTGACATGCAGAGCCTGCGGCGCAAGTCCCTGGCGCTGACCGACCTGTTCATCGAACTGGTGGAGCAGCGCTGCGCCGGTCACGAGCTGAAGCTGGTGACCCCGCGTGAGCATGCCAAGCGTGGCAGCCACGTGAGCTTCGAGCACCCCGAAGGCTACGCGGTGATCCAGGCCCTGATCGCCCGGGGCGTGATCGGCGATTACCGCGAGCCGCGGATCATGCGTTTCGGCTTCACTCCGCTGTACACCCGCTTCAGCGAGGTATGGGACGCGGTGCAGATCCTCGGTGAAATCCTCGACCAGAAAACCTGGGCCCAGGCGCAATTCCAGGTGCGCCACAGCGTGACCTGAGACGTGTTTCACCCCCTGGTTGCCGCCCTGTGCGGCGACCAGGCCAGCGGCACAAGGACGGGCCGTCACAACGATTTATACGTGCACACAACAATAAAGAGGCACTCAAAGTGACCACCTCCAACAAGGGTTTCGAAGCGATATCCAATCGCGAGCACGGCCTCAGGCGGCAGTTGACCGCCGGCCAGATGAGCATGATCGCCATCGGCGGGGCCATTGGCACCGGGCTCTTCATGGGCAGCGCCTACGCCATCGGTTATGCCGGCCCCAGCGTGCTGCTGAGCTACGCCATCGGCGCGTTGATCACCCTGATCCTGATGGGCTGCCTGGCGGAAATGACCGTGGCCCATTCCACCTCCGGCTCCTTCGGTGCCTACGCCGAGTTCTACGTCAGCCCGCTGGCCGGCTTCCTGGTGCGCTATGCCTACTGGGCGGCCATCGTGCTGGCGGTGGGGGCCGAAGTCACGGCCATCGCCATGTACATGAAGTACTGGTTCGCCAACGTTCCGGAGTGGGTGTGGATCATCTCCTTCTCCAGCGTGCTGATCGTGCTCAACGGCATCAGCGTGAAGACCTTCGGCAACTTCGAATACTGGTTTTCCACCATCAAGATCGCCGCCATCGTCGGCTTCATCATCCTGGCGGTGTACGTGGTGTTCGGCTCTGGCAACCCCGACTACGGGCTGCACAACTACAGCGCTCACGGCGGCTTCTTTCCCAACGGTTTCGAAGGCATGTGGATTGCCGTGATCGTGTCGATCTTCAGCTACCTGAGCGTGGAGATGATCGCGGTGGCGGCGGGCGAGGCCAAGGACCCGCAACGCGCGGTGAAACAGGCCTTTCGCGCCACTATCGTGCGCCTGGTGGTGTTCTATCTGCTGACCCTGGCGCTGATGCTGGCCATCGTGCCCTGGGCCCAGGCCGGCAAGGCCCAGAGCCCGTTCGTCACGGTGATGCAGACCATCGGTATTCCCGGGGCCACCGGGGTGATGAATTTCGTGATCCTGATCGCCGCGCTATCGGCGATGAACAGCCAGCTCTACATCACCACGCGGATGATGTTCAGCCTGTCCCGCGCCGGCTATGCGCCCAAGTCCATGGGGGCCCTGAGCAAGAACGGGATTCCGCTCAATGCCCTGCTGCTGTCCAGCTCCGGCATCGCCCTGGCGACCCTGGTCAACGTGCTGTACCCCGAGAGTTCGTTCACCCTGATGATGGCGATCTCGATGTTCGGCGCGATCTTCACCTGGTTCATGATCTTCCTCACCCATTACTGCTTCCGCCGCTATCACCAGCGCCACGGCGAGCAGCAGTTGTCGTTCCGCATGCGCCTGTTTCCCTACAGCACCCTGCTGGGGCTGGTGCTGATGGGGGCGGTGATGATCACCACCTTCTTCACCGAGGCGTTCAAGATGACCCTGGTGTTCGGGGTGCCGTTCCTGCTGTTGCTGACCCTGGTCTATTACCTGTGCTTTCGTAAGCCGCGGGTGGTCGCCGGCTTGTCGGAGGTCTGAAGCAAGGCCGCCCGGGCGGTCCTAGCGGCTGCCCAGGGGGCATTCCTCTCGCGCCTGTTGCAGGCTGGTCTCGAACAGCTCGAGCCGGCCCTGCAACTGCTGCAAATCCTCGATCTGCTGTTGCAGCTCGCGCTTTTTCTGCGCCAGGGCCGCCTGGGCCCGGTCCCAGGGGAAGGCCTGCCCCTGGTGGGTGGCGAACACCTGCTGCAGTTCCTTGAGCTTGAAGCCCAACTGCTGGGCGCACTTGATGAATATCAGTTGCTCGACGCTCTGCGCGTCATACAGGCGGTAGCGACCCTGGCGTGGCGCTTCGGGCAAGAGGCCGATGGCCTCGTAATGACGGATGCTCTTGACCGTGGTTCCGGACAGTTGCGCGGCTTGGCCGATGTACATGAAGGCTCCTTTTCCAGTACCGGGTCGTCGGGCGGTAGACGGCGTTGCGCATTATCCGGCGCTTTCACTGCCTGGCAAGGTGCTCCACTTGCAGCAGCCAGTCGGCCCGGCGTTCCTGGCTGGCGTCCAGCACCGGGCCGAAGGTCAGGGTGCGCAAGGGCTTGATGCCGCAGAAGGCCAGGGTGGTGCGGCGCATCTGCTGCAAGCCGGGCATGCGGTAGAACCAGCGGAAGTACCAGGGCGGTGTATCCATGGTCACCAGCAGGTGGGCGCTGCGGCCCTTTAGCAGTTGCTCCGGAAAGGCTTTGCCGGGGCGGTACTTGAAGGCGAAGCCCGGCAGCAGCACGCGATCGAGAAAGCCCTTCATCAGCGCCGGAATGCCGCCCCACCAGATGGGGAAGACCCAGGTCAGGTGTTCGGCCCAGAGGATGTCGGCCTGGGCCTGCTGCAGGTCTTCTTCCAGGGGCTGGATCTGGCGATAACCTTCGCGCAGCACCGGGTCGAAATGCAGGTCGCCGAGCCTGAGCTGGCGCACTTCATGGCCGGCTTCCTGCGCCGCCTTCACGTAGCGCTCGCTCAATGCCGCGCACAGGCTGTGGCGCGAAGGGTGGCCGAGAATCACCAGGATGCGTTTGCTCATTGCCGTGGTCCTTGAGGAATAAACCCCAAGGCTAAAGTCTGCCCCTAAGGGGAGAGTCAAGGCTCTAGCAGCGCACGGCACAAGCCCTGGGCATACAGGGGCAGGGCGTCGAAGTCGCGGGCGCACAGCAGCAAGCGGCGGCGTGCCCAGGCCTCGTTCAAGGGGCGGCTTTGCAGAGCCAGGTGCAGGTTGCGTTGCAGGGCCGCCAGGGGCACCAGGGCCAGCCCGGCGCCGCGGGCCACCATGCGCAGCACGGCGTCGAAGCCTTCGGCGCGGATGCGCAACTGCATGCGCCGGCCAAGGTGCAGGGCCTGTTCCTCCAGGTACACCGCCAGGGCGCTGTGGCTGGCCAGGCCGACATAGTCGTGGGCCAGGCTGTCGCTGAAGCTGGGGGCCGGCAGGCTACTCAAAGGGTGGTCCGGGGGCATCACCAGCACCAGTGGGTCGTCGCGAAAGGCCCGGGTCATCAGGCCCTGGGTGTCCACCGCGTCGGAGACGATCCCCAGGTCCGCCGCGCCCTGGCGCAGGGCGTGGGTGATGCGCTGGCTGGGCAGCTCCTGCAGCTCGATATCGACATGGGGCTGGCTGTGCAGGAAGTCTGCCAGCAGCTCTGGCAGGTACTCGCTGAGTGCGGTGGTGTTGCACAACAGGCGCACCTGGCCCTTGACCCCCCTGGCGTATTCGCCAAGGTCCTGCTGCAGGTGCTCGGCGTACAGCAGCAGCGTTCGTGCATGCTGGGCCAGGGCCTTGCCTGCGGCTGTCGGGCGGATGCCACGACGCCCGCGTTCGAGAAACTCGATGCCCAGCGAGGCCTCCATGGCGCGGATTCGAGCGCTGGCGGCGGCCAGCGACAAGTGGCTGCGAGCGGCACCGGCGGTGATGTTGCCGGCCTCCAGAATGTTCAGGTACAGGCGCAGGTCGATCAGGTCGAAGTGCATGGGGCATCTCTCGGGGAGCGTCATTTTTGTAGGAGCCGGCTTGCCGGCGAAGAGGCCGCTGGGTTCTGCGCAAATCTCGAAATCGCTTTCGCTGGCAAGCCAGCTCTTACGGCGGTACGGGCCATAGGTTTTTGTATGTGCCTATTGCCGGGCAAGAGGCTGGCTCAGTATATGGCAGATTTTCAGCAGGGCGAGCAGGGCGCAGGATAGGCCCATGAACAGCTCGCTCGCGTTTTATCAGAGTCTCGGAATGGCCCTTTCCCTGTTGGTGATCGGCACTTTTGTGCTGGCTGGCATGGTCAAGGGGGTGATCGGTCTTGGCCTGCCCACCGTGGCCATGGGCCTCTTGGGGCTGGCTATGGCACCAGCGCAGGCTGCGGCCCTGCTGATCATTCCGGCGACCCTGACCAATCTCTGGCAACTGGCCTTTGGCGGGCATCTGCCGGCCTTGCTCAAGCGCCTGTGGCCGATGCTGCTGGCGATCTTTGCCGGCACCGCCGCCGGCTCCCTGTGGCTGGGAATCGACGCCGGGCATTGGGTAGTGCGGGGCTTGGGGGCGGCGCTACTGCTATATGCCCTGAGCGGCTTGCTGTTGCCGACCCTGCGAGTGTCGGCGGCCCAGGAGCGCTGGCTGGGGCCGCTGTGCGGGCTGGTCACCGGGGTCATCACCTCGGCCACCGGGGTGTTCGTGATTCCGGCGGTGCCCTACCTGCAAGCCCTGGGGCTGAACAAGGATCAGCTGGTGCAGGCCCTGGGCCTGTCGTTCACCGTCTCGACCCTGGCCCTGGCCGGCGGCCTGCTGTGGCGCGGCGCCCTGGGCGGCGCCGAGCTGGGGGCCTCGCTGCTGACCCTGGCCCCGGCGCTGCTGGGCATGTGGCTGGGGCAGTGGTTGCGCCAGCGCATCAGCGCCCAGTTGTTCAAGCGGGTGTTCTTTGTCGGCATGGGGCTGCTGGGTGGGCATTTGTTGATCAGCGGCTAGCTTTTGCTCAGCGGCCAGCCGCGGCCGGGCTGAGCATGTCGATGGCGCGGATCTCGAAGTCCTGCTCCAGGTAGTCCATGCGCGCGTCGAGGAACTGCTGCATGTGCGGCAGGCTGGAGTGGCTATCCAGCGCCTCCTGGGAAGCCCAGACCTCATAGAAAATGAACAGGCTCGGGTCCTGTCGGTCCCGCAGCATGTGGTATTCGATGCAGCCGGCTTCAGCGCGGCTGGCGGCTACATGGCCGAGAAAGAACGCCTCGAAGGCATCAGCCCGTTCCGGGCGGGTCTTGGCGTGAAGGATGAAGGCCTGGGGTGTGGGCATAAGGAGCACTCTTGCTGATGGGGAGGTCGGCAAAAATTCTAAGGCAACAATCAACCATTGATTCGTGCGTTTGAGTCAAATGTATTTTGAACAACCCGGGCTTATTCTCCGGCCCTGGCCTGATTAACCTGCCGCCATCGTTTTCAATCTTCACAGCCCGCCGCTACCGATGCGCAACGGGTTGTTCCCGATGAGGCTGGATCATGAAAAAAGTACTGCTGCTCAATGGCGCCAAGCAATTCGCCCACTCCGATGGCCGCTACAACGCCACCCTGCACGACACAGCCCTGGCGGTACTGGATCGTGGCGGCCTGGAGGTCAAGGTCACCCACATCGACGAGGGCTACGACATCCAGGAAGAAGTGGCGAAGTTTCTCTGGGCCGACGTGATCGTCTACCAGATGCCCGGCTGGTGGATGGGCGCGCCGTGGATCGTCAAGAAATACATCGACGAAGTCTTCACCGAAGGCCACGGCAGCCTCTACGCCAGCGACGGCCGGACCCGCTCCGATGCTTCGCAGAAGTACGGTAGCGGCGGCCTGATCCAGGGCAAGCAGTACATGCTTTCGCTGACCTGGAACGCCCCGCAGCAAGCCTTCGACGATCCCACCGACTTCTTCGAGGCCAAGGGCGTGGACGCGGTCTACTTCCCGTTCCACAAGGCCAACCAGTTCCTGGGCATGAGCGCCCTGCCAACCTTCCTCTGCGTGGACGTGATGAAACGCCCGAACATCGAAGGCGATGTGCAGCGTTACGAGGAACACCTCAAGGCAGTGTTCAATCTGCCGGGCTGAATCCGGCTACTATTGAGTGCCTTGAAATTCAGGGGCGATCTCGCCCCGCTGCCGCCAGAGGACTCATGTGAAAGCCCGATCCGACGAGTTGCAAGTCTTCGTCTGTGTCATCGAGTGCGGCTCGATTTCCGCCGCCGCCGAGCAGTTGGCCCAGACCCCTTCGGCGGTCAGCCGCAGCTTGTCGCGGCTGGAGGCCAAGCTCGACACCACGCTGATCAACCGCACCACGCGACGCATGGACCTGACCGAGGAAGGGCGCTACTTCTTCGAACAGGCCAAGCTGATCCTCGATCAGATGGACGAGCTCGAAGAGCGCCTGTCCTCGCGCCAGCGCAACCCGTCCGGGCGCCTGCGGATCAACGCCGCATCGCCCTTCATGCTGCATGCCATCGTTCCCTACGTGGCCGAGTTCCGCAGCCTGTACCCGGATATCCAGCTGGAGCTCAACAGCAACGACCTGATCATCGACCTGCTGGAGCAGAGCACCGACATCGCCATCCGCATCGGCGTGCTGGCGGATTCCACCCTGCATGCCCGCTCCCTGGGCTGCAGCCCGCTGCACATCCTCGCCAGCCCTGACTACCTGGCCCGCCACGGTACGCCGCAGAGCGTGGCCGAACTGGCCGGGCACACCCTGCTGGGCTTCACCCAGACCGAGACCCTCAACCACTGGCCGCTGCGCCATGTGCATGGCGACCGCTGGCAGATCCAGCCGGGCATCAGCGCCTCCAGTGGCGAGACCCTGCGCCACCTGGCGCTGGAAGGGCAGGGCATTGCCTGCCTGTCGCACTTCATGACCATCGACGACATCCGCGCCGGGCGCCTGCAACCGGTGCTGGCCTCGTTCAACAGCGGCTATCGCCAGCCGATCAACGCCGTGTACTACCGCAACTCGCAACTGGCCCTGCGCATCCAGTGCTTCCTGGATTTCATCCAGGGCAAGCTGGCCGATTACGCCAACCCCGAGTTCCAGGGCTGAAGGCTCCCCCCATTCCCCGCCTATCCCCCGTAGGAGCCGGCTTGCCGGCGAAGGGGCCCCCGGGTTTTGCGCAACTCTTGAAGTTGCATTCGCTGGCAAGCCAGCTCCTACGGTTATCCATGGCTGAGGCTTGGGACGTTCGTGCCACGATTGGCGATTGCTCAACCCCCCGTCTCGGGCCTAAGGTTCTTGCCGTTCAATAACAAGAAAAGGAAGGACCTATGCGCATTCTGTTGTTCAAGACCCTGGCCCTGACGGCCGCCATCGCCGCCAGCAGCTCGGCCTTCGCCGTGACCCTGGAAGGCGGCGCGGTGGCCGCGCCCAACCAGTACGGCGCCGATGTCGCGGCGCAGATCCTCAAGAAGGGCGGCAACGCGGTGGATGCCGCGGTGGCCACGGCCTTCGCCCTGGCCGTGACCTACCCCGAGGCCGGCAACATCGGGGGCGGCGGGTTCATGACGATGTACATCGACGGCAAGCCGTACTTCCTCGACTACCGGGAAACCGCGCCCAAGGCCGCGACCCGGAACATGTACCTGAATGAAAAGGGCGAGGTGATCGAGAACCTGAGCCTGGTGGGCGCCCGCGCCGCCGGGGTGCCGGGCACGGTGATGGGCCTGTGGGAGGCGCACCAGAAGTTCGGCAAGTTGCCGTGGAGCGAGCTGATCACCCCGGCCGTGGGTTATGCGAAGAACGGCTTCAAGGTGGCCGACAAGCAGTACCAGTACCGCGAGGATGCGTTGAAGCTGTTCAACGGCACCACCAACTTCGGCGACTACTTCGGCAGCATGAAACCGGGTGAAACCTTCCGTCAGCCGGAACTGGCCGCGACCCTGGAGCGCATCGCCGACCAGGGCGCCAAGGAGTTCTACAGCGGCAAGACCGCCGACTTGCTGGTGGCGCAGATGCAGGCCGACAAGGGCCTGATCACCAAGCAGGACCTGCAGGACTACAAGGTCCAGTGGCGCCAGCCGCTGCAGGTGACCTTCCGTGGCAACACCCTGTACACCGCGCCGCCGCCCAGCTCTGGCGGGGTGGCCCTGGCGCAGCTGATCAGCATCAAGGAAGAGCGCGCGGCGGACTTCAAGGGTGTGGAGCTCAATTCAGCCAAGTACATTCACCTGCTGGCGGAAATCGAAAAGCGGGTGTTCGCCGACCGCGCCGACTACCTGGGCGACCCGGCGTTTTCCGATGTTCCGGTCAAGCAACTGACCGACCCGGCGTATCTGAAAAAACGCGCCGCCGAGGTCAACCCCAACGCCATCTCGGCTACCGAGAAAGTGCGCCCCGGGCTTGAGCCGCACCAGACCACCCACTTCTCCATCGTCGATGCCCAGGGCAACGCGGTGAGCAACACCTACACCCTGAACTGGGATTACGGCAGTGGCGTGGTGGTCAAGGGCGCGGGCTTCTTGCTCAATGACGAAATGGACGACTTCAGCGCCAAGCCAGGCGTAGCCAACGCCTTTGGCGTGGTGGGTGGCGATGCCAACGCCATCGCCCCGGGCAAGCGCATGCTGTCCTCCATGAGCCCGAGCCTGGTGACCCGCGACGGCAAGGTCACCCTGGTGCTGGGCACCCCCGGTGGTTCGCGGATCTTCACCTCGATCTTCCAGGTGCTGAACAACCTCTATGACTACAACCTGCCCCTGGAAAAGGCCGTGGCCGCGCAGCGCGTGCATCACCAACTGCTGCCCAAGGACACGATCTACTACGACGCCTATGCGCCGCTCACCGGCAAGGTCGCCGATGAGCTGAAAACCATGGGCTACACCCTGGAAGACCAGGGTTGGGAGATGGGCGATATCCAGGCCATCCGGGTCAATGGCACCGCGCTTGAAACCGCTTCCGACCCACGCGGCCGCGGTGTCGGCAAGGTCGTCAAATAACCGCTGAACCCCTGTAGGAGCTGGCCGGGCGGCGTTCCGCTTGCCGGCGAAAGGGCACGCAAGCCTGGCGCCAGGTCGAGCGGCCTCTTCGCTGGCAAGCCAGCTCCTACCTTCGTTGTGCAGGCGCCGACGGCCGGCTGGTCGGAGGCGGCTCAATTCCGTAACATTCCCCGCCTTCTTTCCGCACTTCCCAGGGCCGCGCCTGCCGGTCCGTCTATCAGGTCAATCATGAAAGCAAAACGTCTGCGTGCCGATGTCCTGGCCGGACTCACCACCTCCTTTGCCTTGCTGCCCGAATGCATCGCCTTCGCCCTGGTGGCCCACCTCAACCCGTTGATGGGCCTGTATGGCGCGTTCTTCATCTGCACCCTGACGGCGCTGTTCGGCGGGCGGCCGGGCATGGTCTCCGGCGCGGCCGGCTCCATGGCGGTGGTGATCGTCGCCCTGGTAGTGCAGCACGGTGTGCAGTACCTGTTGGCCACGGTGCTGCTGGGCGGGCTGGTGATGGTCGCCTTCGGCCTGCTGCGCCTGGGCAAGCTGGTGCGTATGGTGCCGCACCCGGTGATGCTGGGCTTCGTCAACGGCTTGGCGATCGTCATCGCCCTGGCCCAGCTGGAACATTTCAAGAGCGGCGAACACTGGCTCAGCGGCCAGCCGCTGTACCTGATGGTCGGGCTGGTGGCATTGACCATGGCCATCGTCTATCTGCTGCCGCGCCTGACCCGGGCGGTGCCACCGGCCCTGGTGGCGATCCTCGGGGTCGGCGCGTTGGTGTACCTGATGGGCCTGCCGACCCGCACCCTGGGGGACATGGCCCACATCGCCGGCGGCCTGCCGAGCCTGGCGCTGCCCCAGGTGCCGTGGAACCTGGAGACCCTGGGCATCATCGCACCCTATGCGTTCCTGATGGCCATGGTCGGCCTGCTGGAAACCCTGCTGACCCTCAACCTCACCGACGAAATCACCGAAAGCCGCGGCTACCCGGACCGTGAATGCGTGGCCCTGGGCGCGGCCAATGTGGTCTCGGGAATGTTCGGCGGCATGGGTGGCTGCGCGATGATCGGCCAGACCGTGATCAACCTCAGTTCCGGTGGCCGCGGGCGTTTGTCGGGCGTGGTGGCGGGCGCTCTGATCCTGCTGTTCGTGCTGTTTCTCTCACCGCTGATCGAGCGCATCCCCCTGGCGGCGCTGGTGGGGGTGATGTTCGTGGTGTCGCAGCAGACCTTCGCCTGGGCGTCCCTGCGGGTGATCAACAAGGTGCCGCTCAACGATGTGCTGGTGATCCTCGCGGTGACCGTGATCACCGTGTTCACCGACCTGGCCATGGCGGTGTTCTGCGGCATCGTCATTGCCGCCCTCAACTTCGCCTGGCAGCAGGCCCGCGAGCTGTACGCCGACAGCCACCTGGAAGCCGACGGCAGCAAGCACTACCAACTGCATGGCACCCTGTTCTTCGCCTCCACCACGCCGTTTCTCAACCAGTTCGATCCGGCGGGCGATCCTCGGCACGTGACTGTCGACTGTCGCCACCTGAGTTTTGTCGACTACTCGGCCATCGCCGCGCTGAAAACCCTGCGCGAGCGTTATGCCAAGGCCGGCAAGCAGTTGCGGGTGCTGCACCTGTCCGAGCGCTGCAAGAAGCTGCTCAAGCGTGCCCGAGAGCATCACGACTGAGATCGGCCACCGCGGCAGTGGATGAAAATACCCACTGCCGATTTTCATAAGCCGGCCTTTCACTTAGCTGTTCGCGACAAAGCCTGCCTCTTTACGAAAATAAGTTTCACTCGGTTTGAAGTTCACCTTTCTAAGTGATTAATGAATTTCACAACCATTCGAAAGTGACGCTGTTTTCAAGGAGGACGCCATGGCTCCCGCTACGGGTTCTTGGCTGCTGGGCTACGCCGCAGTCGCCATCATTGCGCTGATCGTGTTGATCGCCCGCTACCGACTCAACCCCTTTATCGTCATCACCCTGGTGTCGGTGGGCCTGGCGCTGATGGCCGGCATGCCGCCTTCCGGAGTGGTGAGCGCCTACGAGGCCGGGGTTGGCAAGACCCTGGGGCATATCGCCCTGGTGGTGGCATTGGGCACCATGCTCGGCAAGCTGATGGCCGAATCCGGTGGTGCCGAGCAGGTGGCGCGCACCCTGATCGACCGCTTTGGCGAACGCAACGCCCACTGGGCCATGGTCTGCATCGCCTTCCTGGTGGGGCTGCCGCTGTTCTTCGAAGTGGGTTTCGTACTGCTGGTGCCAATTGCCTTCACCGTGGCGCGGCGGGTCGGGGTGTCGCTGCTGATGGTGGGCTTGCCCATGGTCGCCGGGCTCTCGGTGGTGCACGCCCTGGTGCCGCCGCACCCGGGAGCGATGTTGGCGGTGCAGGCCTATCAGGCGTCGGTGGGGCAGACCCTGGTGTATGCGCTGCTGATCGGTGTGCCCACGGCGATCATCGCGGGGCCGCTGTACGCGCGGTTCATCGTGCCGCACATCCACCTGCCGGCGCAGAACCCCCTGGAGCGCCAGTTCATCGCCCGCGAGCCGCGCCTGCGCCTGCCGAGTTTCCGCCTGACCTTGGCCACCATCCTGCTGCCGGTGGTGCTGATGCTTCTCGGCGGCTGGGCCAACCTGCTGGCCGAGCCCGGCACCGGCCTCAACCAGTTCCTGCTGTTTATCGGCAACTCGGTGATCGCCCTGCTGGTGGCCACCCTGGTGAGTTTCTGGACCCTGGGGCTGGCCCAGGGCATGAACCGCGAATCGATCCTCAAGTTCACCAACGAATGCCTGGCGCCCACCGCCAGCATCACCCTGCTGGTGGGGGCCGGCGGCGGCCTCAACCGCATTCTCATCGACTCCGGGGTGACCGAGCAGATCGTCGGCCTGGCCCATGAGTTCCAGCTCTCGCCGCTGTGGATGGGCTGGCTGTTCGCGGTGCTGATGCGGGTCGCCACCGGTTCGGCCACCGTGGCCCTGACCACCGCTTCCGGGGTGGTGGCGCCGGTGGCCGTCGGCCTGGGCTACCCGCACCCGGAACTGCTGGTGATCGCCACCGGCGCCGGCTCGGTGATTCTTTCCCACGTCAACGACGGCGGCTTCTGGCTGGTGAAGGAATACTTCAATATGACCGTCATCCAGACCTTCAAGACCTGGACCGTGCTGGAGACCCTGATCTCGGTTATCGCCTTCGGCCTGACCCTGGTCCTCGCGGAGTTTTTGTAGATGGACATCCTTTACCAGATCCGCTCGCGCCTGGATTTTCTCAGCGCCGGGGAAGGGCGGATCGCCCGGCTGATGCTCGACGATGTGGGCTTTGCCGCCTCTGCCAGCCTCGACGAACTGGCCCGCCGCGCTGAAGTCAGCGCCGCCACCCTGTCGCGCTTTGCCCGCAGCGTCGGCTGCCGCGACTTGCGCCAGTTGCGCCTGCAGCTGGCCCAGGCCAGTGGGGTGGGCAGCCGCTTCCTGGACCCTGCCGGCACCCCGGAACAGTCCGGGTTCTACCGGCAGATCGTTGGCGATATCGAAGCTGCGCTGCACCAGCATCTGGCCGGTTTCGAGGAGGCCCAATTCGCCGATGCGGTGCGCCTGCTGGGGCGCGCGCGGATGATCCACGCCTTCGGCATGGGCGGCTGCTCGACCCTGTGCAGCAGCGAGTTGCAAGTGCGCCTGGTACGCCTGGGCTATCCCATTGCCGCCTGCCACGACCCGGTGATGATGCGCGTCACCGCCGCCGCCCTGGGCCCGCAGCACGCGGTGATCGCCTGTTCGCTGACCGGCATCACCCCCGAGCTGCTGGAGGCGGTGGCCCTGGCCCGTACCTACGGCGCCGGGATCCTGGCCATTACCTTGCCCGACTCGCCCCTGGCGCAATTGGCGGATGTGCTGCTGCCGCTGCACAGCGCCGAGACCTCGTTCATCTACAAACCCACCGCGGCCCGCTACGGCATGCTGTTGGCCATTGATGTGCTGGCCACCGAGCTGGCCCTGGCCCTGCCCGATGACAACCAGGAACGCCTGCGACGGATCAAGCTGGCCCTGGACCATTACCGTGGCGGCGACGATTGCCTGCCCCTGGGAGACTGACATGCGCTACCACACGCTGATCCGCAACGCCCTGATCATCGACGGCAGCGACCGTCCCGGTTACCCCGCCGACCTGGCCATCCTCGACGGGCGCATCGCGCGCATCGGCGATCTGTCCGCGGCCAGCGCCGAGCAAGAGATCGACGCCGCCGGGCGGGTGCTGGCCCCGGGTTTCATCGATGTGCACACCCATGACGACACGGTGGTGATCCGCCAGCCGCAGATGCTGCCCAAGCTCAGCCAGGGGGTGACCACGGTGATCGTCGGCAACTGCGGGATCAGCGCCGCGCCGGTGACCCTCAAGGGCGACCCGCCGGACCCGATGAACCTGCTGGGCGAGCGCTCGATGTTCGTCTACCCGCGTTTTTGTGACTACCGCGCGGCGGTGGATGCCGCGCGCCCGGCGATCAACGTGGCGGCGCTGGTGGGGCACACCGCGCTGCGCAGCAACCATCTGCCGGACCTGTTTCGCACGGCCACGGCCGATGAAATCAGCGCCATGCGCGGGCAACTGCGCGAAAGCCTGGAGGACGGCGCCCTGGGCCTGTCCAGCGGGCTGGCCTACGCCAGCGCGTTTTGCGCCGAGACCGATGAAGTGCTGCAACTGGCCCAGGAATTGACGGCGTTCGGTGCGGTGTACACCACCCATTTGCGCAGCGAGTTCGAGCCGGTGCTGGAGGCCATGGACGAAGCTTTTCTGATTGGTCGCGCGGCCAGGGCACCGGTGATCGTCTCGCACCTCAAGTGCGCCGGCGCCGGCAACTGGGGGCGCAGCCCGCAACTGCTGGCAGCCCTGGAAAACGCCGCCCGGGAACACCCGGTGGGCTGCGACTGCTATCCCTACGCCGCCAGCTCCTCGACCCTGGACCTCAAGCAGGTCACCGATGCCTACCGCATCACCATCACCTGGTCCACACCTCACCCCGAGCAGGGCGGTCGCGACTTGAGCGAGATCGCCGCCGACTGGGGCGTCAGCCTGCTGGCCGCCGCCGAGCGCCTGCAACCGGCGGGGGCGGTGTACTACGGCATGGATGAAAACGATGTGCGGCGCATCCTCGCCCATCCGCTGTCGATGATCGGCTCCGACGGCCTGCCGGAAGATCCTTTCCCCCATCCAAGGTTGTGGGGCGCCTTCCCCCGGGTACTGGGGCACTTCAGCCGCGACCTGGGCCTGTTCCCGCTGCACACTGCGGTGCACAAGATGACCGGGCTGTCCGCGGCGCGCTTCGGCCTGCACCAGCGTGGCGAGATCCGCGAAGGGCACTGGGCCGACCTGGTGCTGTTCGACCCGGTGCGGGTGCGCGACGTGGCGGATTTCAAGGAGCCGCAGCGCGCCGCGCAAGGCATCGATGGGGTCTGGGTCAATGGCGTGTGCAGTTTTGCCCAGGGCCGGGCCAACGGTGAACGCCAGGGGCGCTTCCTGCCCCGGGAAGGTGACCTGCGCCCGGGATTTGCATCCGCTGGCTGATTTGTTGACCTCCATCACAATGATGGCGCTGTGCTATTAAAGAATCCCCGAGCGGCGCCGAACTGCTGATAATCGCCGTCTGTATAGTCGGCTCATTTCAGTCAGGGAGTCGCGCAATGAGCTTTGGCAAAACCACCCCCATCCTGCGGATCTTCGATGAAGCCAAGGCCCGGGAGTTTTACCTCGATTTCCTGGGTTTCTCCCTGGATTGGGAACACCGCTTCGAAGCCGATTTTCCGCTGTACCTGCAGGTCTCGCGGGGCGAGTGCGTGCTGCACCTTACCGAGCACCATGGCGACTGCTCGCCGGGTGCGGCCCTGCGGATCGAGACCGATGAACTGGAAACCTTCCAGCAGCAGTTGCTGGCCAAGCAGTACCGCTTCTCCCATCCGCAGATCCAGGCCATGCCCTGGGGCAGCCAGGACATGACCATCAGCGACCCGTTCGGCAATCGCCTGGTGTTCACCAACGCCATCAGCGTGTAACGGGTTTCAGGCCTTGCCGGAGCTCTGCGCGCTCAGGCGGAACTGCCCCGGGGTCAGCCCGGTGCGGGTCTTGAAACTGCGGTGGAACGAGCGCGGTTCGGTGAAACCCAGGCAATCGGAGATGCCCTGGATCGACAGCTCGCTGTGGCGCAGGTAGTGCTCGGCCAGCTCCTGGCGCAGGTCGTCGAGAATCTGCTGGTATGAAGTGCCAGCCTGTTGCAGTTGGCGCTGCAGGGTGCGTACCGACAGGTGCAGGTGCTGCGCCACCTGCTCCTTGCGCGGCAGGCCGTCCTTGAGCAACTGGCGCAGCACGTTGTGCACCTGCAAGGCCAGGGGCGCATCGCCCAGGGAAACCATCATCGCCTGGGCATGTTCTTCCAGGGTCTTGAGCAGGCGCGCGTCGGCCTGGCGCAGGGGCATCTGCAGGTACTCCAGCGGCGCCACCAGCGCCGAGCAGGGTTGCTGGAACAGCACCGGGCAGCCGAACAACGCCTCGTACTGCGCCGCCTCGACGGGTTCCGGCAGGGCGTGTTCGAACCACACCGCGCTGGGCGACAACTGCGAATCGGCGATCCAGCGCGCATACAACAGCCAGGACGCCAGGACGTTTTCCACCAGGTGCCGGCGGATGTCCGGGCGCTGATGGCGGCAACTCCAGATCAGCCGCACCTGGTTGCCAGCGACTTCGGCGCGGCTGGTGCCCATGTCCCCCACCAGTTTTTCGAACGGCATGATGCGGCCCATGGCTTCGCCGAGGGTCGCGCAGTTCATGGTGATGTAGCCCAGCACATTCCACGAGCTGGGTTTGACGAAGCGCGCCGAATTGAGCCCGAACAGCGGATCGCCGGAGTGCTGGCAGAAGTAGTCCAGCAACCGCTCATGCACCTCCATCGGCAGGCGCAGGCTGGTGTCGTTCAACTGCGCGGCGCTAAGCCCGGCCGCCGCCAGCGCCGGCTCGGTGGCAATACCCAATTGCTCCGCATAGAGCAGGTATTTCAGCAGGGGCGGGACCGAAGTAAAACCGAGGCTGGGCATGAACGGGTTCCTGGTGACTAATCCCTAGGACAGCAGGACGAAGACCGGGAAAGGTAAGGGCAAACCCTGATGGGTGTAAATGCTCGGGTCCGGGGATTGGCGCCTTTCGCCGACAAGCCAGCTCCTACGGAGGGTGTAGGAGCCGGCTTGCCGGCGAAGGGGCCTGCGCGAATCAGACGCGGAAGTGGCTGACCATCATCTGCAACTGGCCGCCCAGGCGCGCCAGTTCAACACTTGCGGCGGCGGTTTCGTCGCTGGCGGCGGCGGTCTGTTCGGAGACGTCGCGCACGTTGATGATGCTGCGGCTGATCTCTTCGGCCACGGCGCTCTGTTGCTCGGCAGCGGCGGCGATCTGCTGGTTCATCGACTGGATGTTGGACACGGTGCGGGTGATGCTTTCCAGCGAGGCACCGGCCTTGCGGGTCAGCTCGACGCTGCTGTCGGTCAGGCTGCGGCTGTTGTTCATCACGGTAGCCACTTGCTGGGTACCGTTCTGCAGGCCGGCCACCAGTTCCTCGATCTCTTCGGTGGACTTCTGGGTGCGCTGGGCCAGAGCCCGCACTTCGTCGGCGACCACGGCGAAACCACGCCCGGCTTCACCGGCACGGGCGGCTTCGATGGCGGCGTTCAGTGCCAGCAGGTTGGTCTGTTCGGCCACCGCCTTGATCACGTCCATGACGCTGCCGATCTTGTCGCTTTCCTGTTGCAGCACGGTCATGGCGTCGGTGGAGCGCACCACTTCGCTGGCCAGGCGCTCGATCTGCTCGATGGCCTGGGCCACCACCTTGTCGCCCTGGCGGGCTTCGCCGTCGGCGGCGGCCGCGGCCTGGGAGGCTTCTTCGGCATTGCGCGCGACTTCCTGCACGGTGGCGGTCATCTCGTGCATGGCGGTGGCCACCTGGTCGGTCTCGACTTTCTGGCTGTTGACCCCGGCGCTGGTTTCTTCGGTCACCGCGGACAGTTCTTCGGCGGCGCTGGCGATCTGGGTCACGCCGTCGCGGATGCCGCTGATCAGCTCGCGCAGGGTCACGCCCATGCGCACGATGCCTTGTTGCAGTACGCCCAGTTCGTCGCGGCGGGTGACCCGCAGGTTCTCGGTCAGGTCGCCGGAGGCGATGCGCTCGACCACGGCCAGGGTTTCCTGCAGCGGGCGGGTGATCTGCCGGGTGATGATCACGGCGGCCAGTACACCGACCAGCAGCGCCAGCAGGGTGCTGATCAACTGCAGGCTGCGGGCCTGGGCGCTCTCGATGTCGCGGCGGTCCAGCTGGATCTGGTACAGGGCGTCACTGCGGCTGACGATGTCGGCGCCCTGGTCGGTCATTTCCTTGCGCGCCTCTACGGCGTTGGTGAAGGCGACCTTGAAGGCCTGCAGCGAGCTGCGGTAGCCGCTCAGGGCGGTTTCGAGCTGTTGCAGGGCATCGCGCTGGGTGCTGCTGAAATGGGACTTGAGCTGATCCATTTCGGCAATCGCAGCGTTGAGCTGGGTGACGGCTTTCTGTTCGGTGTCCGGGTTGTTGGTGGTGACGTAGCCGCGCACTTCATAGCGCGCCAGCTGGAAGGCTTCCTTGGCCTGGGTGATGGCCTGGAACTGCGTAAAGCGCTCATCGCTCAGGGGCAACTGCTTGACCCAGGAGTTGATGCCATTGATCAGGTCATTGGCGCGTTCGGCGTTCTGGTTCATCGCCAGGCGTGCGGCGTCGCCGCTGCGGTAGGCGTTGCGCATCTTGTTCAGCGAATCCTGATAGGCACTGATGGTCGCGCCCAGGCCTTGCAGGAGCTTGATGTTTTCCGGGCTCTGGAACGAGGCCAGGAGTTTTTTCTGCTGGGCGCTGAAATCGTCCAGGGTGTTCTGCACGCCTTGGGCGGCGGTTTCGTCGCCGTTGGCCAGCATGTACTGCAGGCGGGTGACCCGCAGCTTGGTCAGGCCGCTGTTGAGCTGAGTGATGTCGCTCATCCAGTTGCTGCGGTCGATCAGGCTGCCCAGGCTGGTCCAGCCGGTCAGTGCAAGGACGGTGGTCAGGGCCAGGACCAGGCCGAAACCCAGGCCCAGCTTAAGGTTGACGCTGATGTTGGCAAACCAACTACTCATTGAATTCCTCCAGGAACGTAGCTCTTCTTGATCTTGAGTTGGCTGGAAGATTGTTGTTGTTGGTGACCAGCAAGGTGTTTTGTAGGGGGTGTATCGGCGGGATGTGCCATAGCTGAAACGATTTCGTCGGCATTGTCCCAAGACAATGTTTTAGGCGATGGACGGCTATTTTGCGGGATGTGCCGCCGGTCCGTTGAGCTTTTTTTCACATTGATTTCACTCGGGTCCCACGCCCGGCGCCCTAGAGTCTGGGCGGTCGATGCCACAGGCATCGGCCAGCGTTCAATTGTCATCAGGCTTTCGTAGCCTTGCTGTGCGCTGCTCAACACATCGGAACATTCTCGTAAGGGCGGCTGGGAATTGACTACAAGACTGGTGTTGCCGGCGAGCAAGCGGCCCTTCCTGGGGCGCGTCCTGGTCCGTTACAAGAACCTGCTGGCGCTGCTGCTGGGCGCCTGCCTGGTGATTCCCCTGGGGCTGCTCCTGCTCCGGCCGGCCTCGGTGCCCGACCTGAGCCACGGCAACGGGGCCGGGCTCCAGGCCCTGACGGCCGCCTGGGACAAGGGCGAAATGATTGTGCTGGTGCGCCACATGGAGCGCTGCGACCGCTCCAATGCCGCGTGCCTGGGCCCGGCCGATGGCATTACCGACCGGGCCCGCGAGGTGGCGGTGGGGCTCGGCGCGCAGTTCGAGCACCTGGGCCTGGAGCGTACCGATATCTACAACAGCCCGTTGACGCGCACCGCGCAGACCGCGAGCTACATGTTCAGCAAGGTCAGCAGTGGCGATGGCTGGCTGTTCAACTGCAAGAACACCATGTTGCGCGATGTCATGGCGCACAAGGTCGCCGGGCGCAACCTGGTGCTGGTGACCCACAGCGAATGCATGGCGCAGATGGAGCAGGACCTCAAACGGGCGACCCCGACCCTGGGGTACGGCGCTTCCCTGTTCGTCTCCACCGATACCCTCAATGGCGCGCCGAAGATGCTCGGCCTGATCGAGGCCAGTGACTGGCGCTCGGTGAACCTCAAGCCCTGACCGCAGGCGGCCGCTCCGTCTGGCTGGCCTTCAGGGGCATAGGAAGCGGCTCAAGGTGCCAGCAGGTCCGGCTCGGCCGGTGGCGTGCCAGCCGCTGGCGGGGTGGCTGGCAGGCCGTCGTTGATGCGCTGCGGGCTGATCAGGTTGGTGAACTCCTCGATCAGGCGCTGGATCGCTTCCGGCGGCTGGCAGTCGCGAAACTCCATGCTGATCTGTACCTCGTCCGGGTCGCGTTCCTGGCCGTCACGCTTGCCGCTGCCGAAGGTGACGAAAAACTTCTCGCTCTGCAGCTCGCCGTTCTCCAGGTCGTGGCTGGCCTTCTGCAGCTCGGTGGCCTGCATGCGCACCGACAGGTCGACAGTCATCTTGTGCAGGGCCAGGCCCTTGGGCGAGACCAGGGCAATCAGCGGCACATTGATGATGTGGTCTTCGTTGAGCGCCACCTCGACCATCTTGGCCTTCATCGGCGTGCCCAGGTCGTCGACGTTGTAGTCGAAGAACTGGTCGAACAACTTGATGTACTGCTGGGCGATCAGGTTGTGGGTGGCGGCTGCAGCCTGATGCATGCCGCGGGTGATATGGCTCAGGTCGCTGGCGGACATGGGCTCCTTGCTGCGAGAAAAAAACGCCATGGATCACGCTCCTTGTTCGGTGGCTGAAGTGCCCCGCCATGAAGGCGGGGCGGGTTACTGGGGCGAAGGCGCGGTGTGGATCAACCGCCGGTGCCGGTTTTCTTCTCGTCCGCGGCATCGGGCATTTTCAGCGCGTTGGCGGTGGGCAGCTTGTCGGTGTCGGTCGGTTGAGTGCTAGGCAGCCGCACAGGCTTGGTGGCTGCATCGGTGAGGAAGTCGATGACCCGCATCAGGGCTTCCGGTGGGTCCTGGCGGACGATCTTGGTGCTGATGGCGTAGCGGGCACGGGTGTCGGTCTTGCGGGTCTGGGTCGATTTGTGGCTCGCCGCGCCCTTGACCGAAACGCTGAACGGGCCCCAGCCCATCTTCGCCTCGAAACTGCCGGAGGCTTCGGTGCTGCTGGTGTCCTCGGCCATCTGGCTGATGGTCAGCTCGAACTCGATGGAGCCTTCCTCGATGGTGATGTTGGGGTGACTGATGGCCGCCAGCAACGGGATGCGCATCGACTTCTTCACGGTGCCCTTGTACACCCCCTGCTCATCCACCAGGGTTTCGTCATAGTCGAACTGCACCGAAACCGCCTGGCCGTTCTGAATGCACACGCCCATCAGGAAGTCCGCATAGGCTTTGCTCGCGGCGACCTGCGCCTGAATCATCGCCATCAGTGGACCGGTGATCATCTTGTCCAGGGGCAGGGCGGCGATCACGCCGCCAATCAGGCCCTTATCGATATCTGCCATGGTCTAGCTCCTTGTTCTTTGTTGCGCGAAATGCGCCCTTGCAGGTTAAGAAAGCCGTGAAGGCCGATTCAGCAGGAATCGATTACCGGTGAGTGTTGGCATCCAGGCGGCGGATGTTGCCGATCTGCCGCAGGCTCAGGCCGTACTTGTCCGCCAGCACACTGCGGGAAATACCGCCCAGGCTTTCCAGTTGAATGTGCTGGTTGCGGATCTGCCGGCAGAAGTGGTCGGCCTTGGGGATCTCCAGGGCCAGGCCGGCGAAACGCTCGATCAGCGCGTTGAGGGCGTCGGGCGGCAGGATCAAAGCCAGGGAGGTACGTTCGGCGTGCTTGGGGATGTACTTGGGGCGGCCGCCGTATTCACGGGTCAGGCGGTAGGCATTTTCCAGTCCGATGCAGTCGATGAGGGCCTGGAGCGAGTGAGGGAGCTGGCGAACATCGATGAGTACGAGGTCTTTCACGTCCATTTGGTACCTCCTTGGAATTATGGATAAGGCTGGTTTGATCCTAAGGAGGTGTCTCGTCCTCTGTTCAGTGGGAAATTTCCCCCCTATTAAGGGGAACTATTACATTCTGATGTTGTATCGGTCGCTGGTGGTGCACTGGATTTTCCTAAACTGGATGAGGAAAAATCCATGTCACGCTACGCGATTGATTTCAGCTTTATCGCCGCTCTGGAGGGAGCTGCCATTACCCGCGGTTATGTGCCCGATCCGGACAAGAGCAAGAGTGGCGTCACGGTGGGCACAGGCTTCGATCTGGGGCAACGGAACGTAGAGGACCTGCAGGCGCTCAATCTGCCGGCGGACCTGATCCGGCGACTGACCCCCTACCTGGGGCTGAAGGGGCTCAAGGCCAAGGCGTTTCTCGACGGCCAGCCCTTGAACATCAGCAGTGACGAGGCGCTTTTGGTGGACGAGGCATTCAAGGCGCCCTTCGTCGATCTTCTGGCAGCGAACTACACCCAGGCCAGCGGAGTGGACTTTGCCCAACTGCCGGCACCGATGCAGACCGTTATCGCCTCGGTGGCCTTTCAGTACGGCAACCTGGCCAGTCGCACACCGAACTTCTGGGCCCAGGTGGTGGCCCGCGACTGGAAGAGTGCCCTGGCCAACCTGCGCAACTTTGGCGACAGCTACGGCACTCGCCGGCGCAAGGAGGCTGATCTGCTGGGCTCGCAGCTAACCTCGTAAGTGCTCGCCGCCCAGGCTCAAGGCCTGGGCGGCTTGCCGGTTTCAAGGGCAGGGGTAGGTTTGCAGCAGGCTGGCGTTGCCCATGTGGCTGGTGTCGTCGGGTTGTGTGCCGCTGGGCAGCGAGCGCCAGTCCACCAACAGGCACATGGCCTTGAGGGAAATGCCCTTGGCCTGGCCGATGGGGTTGGAAAACTCATAGCGGTACAGCGCCTGGGTGGTGTTCTGCGGGGTTACGCTGCTGGCATTGATCAAGGTGCTGCGAGCCATGTCCGGCAGTTTGTCCTGGGTGATGGTGAAGCGCGGTTGTTCACCCTGTTGGGTGAATGCGCCCTGGTCCCGAGAGCGTTTCCACAGCTGCTGCCACTGGCTGTTGCCGGCGGCGGTGCTCAGGGTGGCGGCGTAGGCCTTGAGGGTGGCGGGTGGGAGATTGGTGGTTTCCAGGGCGTGGACAGCGCTGGCCAGCAGGCTCAGGCCGAGGATCAGTGAACGCAGAATCAACATGGGAATATCTCCTTTTCCAGGCCGTAACGGCCCGACACGAACATAGGGAAGATCCCGGCAACTAGGGTATCGCCGGGGGCAAGGCTCAGCGGGCGTCGAGGTAGTCCCGACGCAGGCCTTCCTTGCTGCTCTTGGCGATCAGTTCCTTGGCCACGGTGTTCCCGATGGCGTTGTCGTTGATGTTTTCCACCCCAAGGATGTTTTGCGCCGCCAGTTGCTGGCGCAACCCGGCCTTCTGGGCAACGGCCCGGCTCAGGGTGCTACTGATAACGGTGATGCTCATGTCTGACTCCTTTTCGGGGAAAGCCCGTCGTTGGGCAGGAGTCATGGTTTCAAGGGCGGCGGGCGGGTATCAGCGGGAAAGGGTTCAAGGGGCATGGGCGGCAGGGATGGGCAAACGGCACCTGATTCAGGTGCCGTTTTTTTTGCGTTCAGCCGGCCGGCGCCAGGTTGACGAAGTAGTAGGCCTGGCGGCCCACCATGAGGGTCTGCTGGATCTGCAGCGGCGGCTTGGGCGCCTCGGCGCCACCCAGTACCGCCATGTGCTGCGGCGACTCGCGCAAGAAGGCCAGCAGTTGCGCCTCGTTCTGCAGGTCCTTGAGCAGGCTCTGGGTGTAGAACACGCTGGCGCCGGCGATGCGTTCGTTGGCCTGGTACAGCGCCAGCTGGTGCCCGCTATCCTGCAACGCCATGATCCGGTCGGTCACTGGAACGAACGACAGTTCGCGGTCGGCCCTGGGCGCGGCCCATTGGGCGTTGACCAGATAGCCGCCGATCACCAGGGCCATGAGCGCTATCAGGCACCCCCTGCGCTGGCGCCCCACGGTACTCCAGAAACCCGTGCCCGGGGCCCGCTTGGCCAGGCGCTGGTAGAGCACTGCGCCATATTCCGCCGCCAGCACCGCCGCGGCCGGGGTCAGGGACATCAGGTACACCGTGCGCTTGCTCGAAGCCAGGCACAGCAAGGCGAACTGCGCCAGTAGCCAGAGGCTGAAAAACAGCAGGTAGCGGTTCTGCACCAGGGTTTTACGGAAATGCCACAGGCCCAGGTAAACCAGGATGTTCCACGGCAGGAAGGCCTGGGGCAGCTTGGCCAGGTAGTAGTAGAAGGGCTCGTAGTGCCCGGCCTCCTCGAAGGAGCCGTCGAAGCGCCCGACGCTGTTGGTCCACAGCACTTCCCCCAGGGCCTGCAGGCCGCCGCGCTGGTAGAGCATGTACAGCCAGATCATCAGCGGCACCAGCCCCAGCAGGGTCAGCAGGCCCGGGCGCAGCCAGTGGCTGAAGGTGAAGCGCTTGTCGATCAGGCTGTCGGCCAGCAGGTAGGCGAAGATCACCACCCCGGGCATGGCCAGGCCGAGCACGCCCTTGCTCAGGGTGGCGATGGCGATCCCGCCGGCGAATGCCAGCCAGGAGAGCAGCGCCGGCTGCTGCGCGGCCTGGCGTCGATGGGCCTGGAAAAACGCCAGCAGGGCCAGGGTTACCCCGAGGCTGAGCAGGGCATCCTCGCCCACGCCGCGCACGTTGCTCCAGTAACTGGCCATGGTCGCCAGCATCAGCCCGGCCATGGCCGCCAGGGCTGCCGGCCGGCCAAAGCGGCGCAGCATGGCGTACAGCAGCATCACGCTGAACAGCCCGGCGAAGGCCGAGGCCAGGCGCACCGCCAGGGGCGTGCCGCCGAAGGCGCGGATGGCCCCGGCATCGAGCCACAGGCTCAGCGGCGGTTTTTCCAGGAATGGCGTGCCGAACAGGCGCGGTGTGACCCAGTCATCGTCCAGGTGCATTTCCATGGCGATCCCGGCCACCCGGGCTTCGGTGGAACCTTGCAACTGGTGGTTGCCCAGGGCGAAGAAGAACAGCAGGCAGGCCAGCAGAAACAGTAGCGGAGCGGGTCGTGACATGAGTTGTGCGCCGACAGATCGAGGGGCGCAGCCGGAAGGCCGCGGGCAAGCCCGAAAGTATACGTAGGCAAGTCTTAACGAATTGTGAACAAGTAGGGGTAAAACGTGCGGATGTTCGCCGGCTGTGCGCGGGTTAGCCCATGGCCTGCTGGTAGGCGGCCACGGCTTGCGGGAACAGCTGTTCGTAGAGGGGGTAGGCGATGCCCAGCACGGTGATCTCGATGGCATCGGCGCCACATTCGGCGGAGTAGTCCTGAATGCTCACGCCCAGGGCAGGCACGGGTTGGTCGAGGTGGTGTACTACCAGGTGCAGCCCGCTCTGGCTCGCTCCTGCCAGTGCACGAACCTGCTGCTGGAGGCCGGCATAGGCCGGGGCGGCGATGAATTGGCCGAAGGCCACACCCATGGGCGGGTCGGCCGACTCCAGGGCCGACCAACCGAGCAGGGTCGAGCCCTGGTAGACCTTGAACCTTGCTGGAGCATCCGGGTAGGTGGGCATGGGGGGGCTCTGGTGAGGGATCAGGTGAGGGCGCTTTCCTGCTGTTGCCGGCTGATGCGCCCGCGGCCCCAGGCCGACAGCGCCTCGATCACCGGCTGCAGCGATTGCCCCTCGTCGGTCAGGCGGTATTCCACCCGCGGCAGCACCTCGGCGTACACCGTGCGCGACACCAGGCCGGCGGCTTCCAGGTCCCGCAACTGCTTGGTCAAAAGACGTTGGGAGATCCCCGGCAGGCGCCGTTGCAGTTCGTTGAAACGCAGGAACTCGTTGGCCAGCAACTGGTGCAGGACCACGCCTTTCCAGCGGCCGTCGATCAGGTCCAGGGTGACCTCCACCGGGCAGCCTGGAATGTCCTGATAGTGTTTGTGTTTCATTGCCTGACGACCCTTTTGCGTAGCTGGTACGCAAAAGTACCCTACTTGTGCGGGCAGGGCATGAGGGATTTAAGTGTGCGCTTTCAATCGCCAAGGAAGCTCTGCAATGAAGGCCATCGCCTACCTCAAAGGCTCGCACCTGTCTGACCCCCACGCGTTCTGCGAGGTGCAACTGGACCCGCCGCCACTGGAACCCCACGACCTGCTGGTGGCGGTCGAGGCAGTGTCGGTCAACCCCCTGGATACCAAGGTCCGCGCCGGCCAGGTGGCGGTGCCCGACGAGGTGCGGACCCTGGGCTGGGACGCCAGTGGCGTGGTCCGCGCGGTGGGTAGCGCGGTGACCCTGTTCGCCCCTGGGGATGCGGTGTTCTATGCCGGCACCTTCACCCGCGATGGCGCCAATGCCGAGCTGCACCGGGTGGACGAGCGCCTGGTGGGGCACAAGCCGGCCAGCCTGTCCTTCGCCCAGGCGGCCGCCATGCCGCTGACCTCGCTGACCGCCTGGCAATTGCTCTTCGAGCGCCTGGGCCGGGTGCCCGGTGACCTCGCTGAACAGGGCACGCTGCTGATTGTCGGCGGTGCCGGTGGCGTTGGCTCGGTGCTGATCCAACTGGCGCGCCGGCTGACCGCAATGACCGTCATCGCCACGGCTTCGCGGCCGGACAGTCGCCAGTGGTGCCTGGACCTGGGGGCCCATCAGGTACTGGACCATTCCCGTTCTCTGGTGGAGCAACTGGCGGCCCTGGACCTGCCGCCCGTGACCCATATTGCCGCCCTGACCCATGCCCAGCGGCACTATGCCGAGCTGGCGCGGATCATCGTGCCCCATGGCCATATCGCGCTGATCGACGATCACGACTTCTTCGATGCGGTGCCGCTCAAGGCCAAGAGCGTGTCCCTGCACTGGGAGATGGTGTTCACCCGTGCCCTGTTCCAGACCCCGGACATGATCGAGCAGCACCGCATCCTCAACCGGCTGGCGCAACTGCTGGACCAGGGGCTGATCCGCTGCACCCTGAATGAAGTCTTCAGCCCGTTCAACGCCGACACCCTGCGCCGGGCCCATGAGCGCGTGGAGCAGGGCGGCCTGCCGGGCAAGGTGGTAGTGGCCCGCGACGCCCAGGCCATCGCCTCCTTGTAGGCGCTGGCTGGGTGGGCGCTGATTGGGTGCTGGCTTGCCAGCGAAGGCGGCACCACCTCTGGCGCAGGGCCGCAGGGCCTCTTCGCCGGCGAGCCGGCTCCTACGGGAGTGGAGTGTCGGGGAGGACTGATCGGCGCAGGTGGCGCCCGCTGCGCCACCAGAAGATGCCGCCGAGGAAGGCCCCAGAACAGCCGAACAGCGGCGCCACCGGCAGGTAGCGCGCCAGCCCTTCGGGCTCGGGTTCATCATCCGGCGAGTCGGTGTAGAAGCTCGACGGGGCCAGGCTCATCACCAGCGGAATGGTCGGCATCGCCGCCAGTGCACCGCAGAACAGATAGATCAGCACATTGCGCCAGGCAAAGCGCTGGGCCAGCCAGAAGAACAGCACACAGGGCAGGACCGTGAAAATGCCGATCAGCACACCGCTCAACACCAGGGTCAGCAGGCCCACGAACAGCGTCTGGAGAATGATGTCCGTGTTCAACGCGCCGGCACCGGCCAGCATCCCCAGCATCAGCAGCACGGCCACGAGCGTGGCCAGGGCCGTGACGCCGATGAAGTAGGCGGCGAACCAGTCTTCAGGCTGCACGGTACGAAGGGTTGGCGTTTTTGCGGGCATGGGAACTATCGCTTCTTGAGGTGAGTGACAAGGCCGAGGCCGTGTGAGCTTTCTTTGCCGGCATGCCGGCTCCTGCAGGAAGTAGTCAGCGCAGATGACGCCCGCTGAGCCACCAGGACATCGCTCCCAGAAAGGCCCCGCAAGCGCCGAACAAGTGTGCCAACGGCGCATAGCGCTCAAGGATGTTGACGCCGTGCGGGAGGTTGAAAAAGCCGGGAGACAGGCTCACCACCATGGGAATGGCGGGCAGCGCCGCCAGGGCTCCGCCCAACAGGTAGATCCATAGATGGCGCCAGGTGAAACGCTGGGCCAGCCAGAAGAACAGGATGCAGGGCAGGGCGGCGACGACGCCTATCACCACCACGCTCACCAGCAGTGCCACCACGCTGAAAGACAGGACATCGAGCAGATTGCTCCACGGGTCCCGGCTGCTGAACTGCACGACCAGGTTGACCAGCAATGTCAGGACCAGGGCTAGCGTCGCGACGCTGATGAAATAGGTGGCAACCCAATCAGAGGGCTCAACGGTGCGAAGGGATGTGGACGGCTGGGGCATGGTGGCAGTGGCTTCAGGCTGAGAATGACCGGAGCAAGGCTATCGGCAGCGAGCCTGTCTGTTTGTGGAGTTTGCGTGGTTTTTTCGCGGTCGACGCGCTCTGGTGGATGACGCCGGGGCAGAAAATCCCTTATACAGGCAGCGGCCCGTCGGTCGTGCACGGGCCCGGTTTGCACCACCCACCCAGAAGGAGATGGACATGTTCAAGTTCCTGACTATGACCGAGTTGCCTCGTACCCCTGCGCATCGTGATGGAGGCTCCGTCAGCGGAGCGATCAATGCCTGGGAGCTGAAAAATCGGGCTCTCAATACGAAGGGGTTTGTTACATGTCCAAAGAATTACTCGGAGTTTCTGCTGTAGGGCTGATGGTGCTGGGCGAGTTCTGCGCCATCTACAGTGAAGTGGTGGTGGCGCGGCTGGCCCATTCCGGCAACACCTCGGGTGCCGAACTGGCGTTGCCGGTGCTGATCATGTGCCTGGGCGGTATCTGCCTGCTGGCGGCCTACTGGCTGGGTTACGTGGCGGTGGGCGACATCTGGATCATCACCGTGGTCTCGGTGACATCGCTGCTGCTCCTGGAGCCGCTGGTGATCTGGGCGCTGTTCCAGCAGGCGCCCGGGCGCGGCGCCTTGATCGGCTTCTGCCTCGGTGCGCTGGGGATGTTGTCCGCCGTGTTCCTGTAGCACAGGCGCGCAGGTCCGGCCTGGCAGGCAAGCTGCCGGGCCCGGGTCGTTCAGACCCGGCCCTGGGCAAAGTAGCGACTGGGCGGCTCGCCCAATACCTTGCGAAACACACCGCTGAACGCGCTTGGGCTGCTGTAGCCCAGGTCGGTGGCAACCCGGGTGATGGGTTGTCCCTGGCCCAGGCGTACCACTGCAGCCAACAGGCAGGCCTGCTGACGCCATTCGACGAAACTGATGCCGCTGTGTTGCCGGAACAGGCGGGTGAAGGTACGGCGGCTCATCCCGGCGCGCTCGGCCATGGCATCGATCCCCAGCTCCAGCGACGGTTGCTCCAGCATTTCCCGGCAGACCCTGGCCAGGCGCGGCTCGGACGGTAATGGGGCGTTGAGGCACAGCGCCGGCATGGCGGCGATTTCATGCAGCAGCAGGTTCATGAGCTGGCCCTGCGCGCTGTCCTCGGCGTAGAGAGCGGGGATGTCCACGGCTCGCAGCAGCAACTGGCGCAGCAGTTCCGACACCTCCAGTACCTGGCAATGTCCGGGCAAGCCCAGGTTCTTGATGGCCTGGGGACGCACATAGGTGTTGAGCATGGTCACCGGCCCGCTCATGTGCATGGCATGGGTCACCCCGGCCGGCACCCAAATGGCCCGCTGTGGCGGCACCACCCAGTTGCCCTGCTCGGTGTAGACGCTGATTACCCCGGTGGCGGCGTAGGCGAACTGCCCGCGTCGATGCTGGTGTTCGGCGAAGTGCTGGCCGTCCGCATAGTCGATGGCCGTGACCAGCGCATCTCGGGGGATGTTTTCGTAGGGGTCGATATCGATAGGGTGCATGGCCCGAATTTACTGATAGTTGACCTGATACTGCAAGCGGGCCATGGCTTCACGCAGCGATAGTGCGGCCCTGTCCCGGGATGTGCCCGGGGCCGCCTTTTGTGGATCGCGCGACATGCAGAAAAAACACCTGTTCCTGGCCCTGTTGGTGACGGCCTTGTGGGGCCTGAACTTTCCCATCACCAAACTGGGCCTGGCCAGTATCGATCCGTTGCTGCTTACCGCCCTGCGTTTCACCCTGGCGGCGCTGCCCTGGGTGTTCCTGGTGCCGCGTCCGCCGGTGGCATTCGCCTGGCTGGCGGCCTACGGGCTGATTTTCGGCGTCGCCATGTGGGCCCTGATCAACCTGGGGATCGATCACGGCGTGGCGCCGGGCACGGCTGCACTGTTGATCCAGTTCAGTGCCTTTTTCTCCCTGGGCTGGGGCGTGCTGCTGTTCGGCGAGCGCCTGCGCCTGCAACAGGTGCTGGCCACGGCCATTGCCCTGTGGGGGCTGCTGCGGATCATTGGCGACAGCCCCGGGCATGCCACCAGCCTGGGTTATGCCCTGCTGCTGGTGAGTGCATTCAGCTGGAGCGTGGGCAACGTCATCATCAAGCGCTGCGGGGTGCGCGAGGTGTTCGCTTTCGTGGTCTGGGCGAGCCTGTTTGCGCCATTGCCGCTGCTGGCATTGACCTGGATAAGCCATGGTGCGGCGCCGTTTCTGCAACTGGCCGGGCAAGTGTCCGCCGGCGCGGCCTTGTCGCTGATGTTTCAGGTCTATGCTGCAACGCACTTTTGTTACTGGGGCTGGAACCTGTTGCTGCGCGAGTATCCGGTCTCCCGGGTGGCGCCCTTGTCGCTGCTGATCCCGGTGTTCGGCATGGCCGGTTCGGTGTTGATCCTGGGGCAGCGGCTCGGGGTCGAGGAGGGCATTTCCATGGGCCTGATCCTGCTGGCGCTGGCGGTGGGGCAGTTCGACTGGCGCCGGTTTTTCACCCTGGGTCGCCGTTCCCTGTAGCCGCTGCCGCAGGCTGCGAACGCTCTGGGGGCACTGTCGCAGGAAGCGCAGGGACCCTGAGGCCGCCAGAGGTTTGCCAGGAGACCGCCAGGCAAGGCCCTGCGGACCTTTTCGCAGCCTCGCGGGCTCGGCAGCGGCTACAGTCGGTGACAGTCGGCTGTGCGGAGCGGGTTTTTTATCCTTGTTCAGGCACCGTTCAGGGGCTGCGCGAGCAACATGTCCAGCCTTATGCCTCGCTTTGGGTGCGGCGCTTTCTGGTGGGGCGAAGATGGTTCGAGAAACGCGTTTGAGTATTGAGGTCTGGGGTATTTACCTGGTGGCCCTGCTGCTGTTCACCTTTGGCATCTGGGACCAGCAGCCCCAGGGTTTCGACGGCCGTTGGGCGCTGTTCCTGCAGGAAATGTTCCGCCACGGCGCCAGCCTGTTCCCCACTACCTACGGCCAGCCATACCCGGACTACCCGGGCACTGCGACCTTCTTCAGCTACCTGTTCGCCCAGGCTTTCGGCGCCCCCAACCACCTGGCCAATATCCTGCCCACCGCGCTGGCCTCGGCCGGGGTGCTGGCGCTGCTGTATCGCTTGCTGGCGCCTTCGGGGCGCACTTGGGCATTGCTCGCGGTGCTGCTCACGGCGCTGACCAGCCAGCTGTTGGACAAGTCCCGCTCGGTGTGCCTGGACCAGATGGTTTCCCTGCTGTGCCTGGGCACCTTCTACCTGCTGCACAGCGGCGAGCAACTGGGCTCCCGGCTGCGGTTGTGGGCGGTGCTGCCGCTGCTGGTGCTGGCCTTTGCCATTCGCGGGCCCCTGGGGCTGGTGGAAGTCTGCGGGGTGGCCTGCACCTACTGGCTGCTGGGGGACAGCCGCACCCGCGAGGCGCGTCTGACGCTGATCAAACGGGTGCTCGCCTATGGCGTCAGTGGCCTCCTGTTGCTGGCCGGCTGCTGGTGGCTGCTGATGCAACTGGCCTATCTCGCTGGTGGCGAAGATTTCGTCCGTCAGGTCTACAACATGCAGGTGGTCGGGCGCCTGGATGAAAGCGGCGAGCCGTTCTACTTCTACTTCCAGCTGGCGCTGTACCGCTACTTCCCGGTGGTGCCCCTGGCCCTGGCGACGCTCTGGGTATTGCGCCGGCAATGGTCGCAGCGCCATGTGAACCCGCAGCTGCGCCTGGTCCTGCGGCTGGGGGCCTGTGGCCTGATGATCCTGCTGGGCCTGTCGGTGCCGCACTTCAAGCGCGCCTATTACATCCTGCCCATGGTGCCGATGTTCGCTGCGGTGGCGGCCTACGGCCTGCTCACGGCCCGGGGCTGGCTGGGCAAGGTGCGCAGCGGCTACCTGTGGCTGGTGGGGCTGCTGCCGGGGCTGTGCATCCTGGTGCTGTTCGTCTTGCGCCACAGCTGGCACAAGCACGGTTACTGGCCGCAGGTGTCCATGCCGCTGCTGATCGCGATCTTCGTCGTGTTGCAGCTGCTGGCGCTGTATGGCTGGCGCAGGACCCTGGGCAGTTTCGGGCGGCGCCTGGTGCTGCTCAGCGCCCTGGCGCTGGCGGCGCAATGGACGTTGCTGGTGGCGGTGGTGGACCCAGCCAAGGACCTGCAGTTCGACACTAAGGCCTTCGTTTCCCAGGTGGAGCAGTTGCGCCAGGCCAGCCCCGGGCCGCTGGTGTTCTTCAACCTGGGCCAGGACACCTGGGCGGTGCGCTACATGATGAACCTGGACCACGACGAACAGCCGCTGTTCGTCAGCGGCGACGATCCCGGGCACCTGGACTCGCTGCCCCATGACTCCTGGGTGATCATCGCGCGCAAGGACCGGGGGCTGCTGGATAACACCTCCCTGGAGAATCAGTTGCCGGTGTTCGAGGGGCGGCTCAACGACAACCCCTGCCTGGTGTTCCAGTTGCAATAAGTGCTTGGCAGGGCCTGGGGCGGGCCGTATTTTGGCCACTGTCATCCGCGGGATAACCAGGGAGTGGTCATGCAATATCAGGTTCGTCCGGCCGTACCGGCCGATGCTCCACAGGTCAGCCAGGTGATCCTGGCGGCCTTGCTCGCCAGCAATGCCCAGGACTACCCCGCCAGTGTGATCGAGCGGGTCCAGGCCAGCTTCACCCCCGATGCAGTGCGCCAACTGATGCAGCGCCGGCAGATGTTTGTCGCCCTGGTGCACGGGGAATTGCGGGGCACCGCCAGCCTCGACGGGCGTGCGGTGCGTTCGGTGTTTGTCGACCCGGCCTACCACGGCCAGGGCCTGGGGCGGCAACTGATGGCCGCGGTCGAGCAGGCGGCGCTGGATTCGGGCCAGACCTCGCTGGTGGTGCCCTCGTCGGTCACCGCTGAAGGCTTTTATGCCCGCCTGGGCTTTGTCCGGGTACGCGAGCATTACGAGGGCGAGGAGCTGACGCTGATCATGGAGCGGGCCCTGGTGGCCGCCGAGACCGGGCCAGGGCTGGGCTGATTCAGGCCGGTTGCGCAGCAATCACCAACACTTCGATGCGGTAGTGCGGCTTGGCCATGGGCGCCTGCACGCAAACCCGCACCGGTGCCTGGACACCTTCGAGCCAGGCATCCCAGAGCAGGTTCATGGCCGGGTAGTCGGCCATGTCCTTGAGCCAGATCTGCGCGCTGAGCAGGTGGCCCTTGTCGGTGCCGGCCCTGGCCAGCAGGGCGTCGATCTGTTGCAGCACATCCTGCGTCTGGGCGCGGATGTCCCCTTCGGTCAATTGCGAAACCTGGCCTGCCAGGTAGACGGTCCGGTTGTGGATCACGGCCTGGCTGAAGCGCGCGGTGGTGCCGATTCGCTGGAGGGATGAGGTCATGTCGAGGTCCATTGGTTCGTCCATTGGTTCAAGGGTGGAAAGGTCAGTTGTTGTCGCTCAGGCCGGCCCCGGCGCCCAGCAGGCGCGAGGCTTCGGAGGCCGGCACGTAGGTGCGGGCGGCCAGGTGATCGAGGTCGTGCTGGGGGCTGTCGCCCAGGTCCGGAATGCTGCCCGCCAGAGGCTTGCCGAGGGTGCCGGCAGGATCGGTGCAAGCGCAGCGCACCTGGGCGGCTGTGGCGGCGCCGAGGTTCTGCGCACGTACCAGCCAGGCTTCGCCCGAGGGGGAAAACTTCAGGCAGCAGCCGTTCCAGGACAGCTCCAGCCACAGGCCGAGCTGGCGCGCGGTGGCGCTGGCAAAGGGCAGCAGCAGTTGCGGGTGCGCCACCTGCCGGAGCTCGATGCGGCCGTTGCTGCGCAGCAGGTAGGCGTGGTCGCTCAGGGTCGCCCCGGCAATCAGCGGGCACAGGGCATGCCCTGGCACCTGCCAGGGCTCGGCGCTGACATCCGGGGCCAGTTGCTGGTAGGCACAGCCGTCATTCTGTCGCAGCTGCGTGGCCAGCACGCCGGGCCCGTCGAGGCCGTGGGCCGAGAGCCAGCGCGCGGCCTTGCCGGCTTCCTCCGCCAGGCCCCAGGACAGCCCGGCACCGCGGGCGGCTTTCTTGCACAGGCTTTCGATTTCATTCAACGAGGCATGCACGGCGCTGCTCCTGGCTGTCGAGGTTGGGGTAGGACCAGTCGTCCGCGGCCATCTGCCCCAGCTCATGGGGGAAGGGCGCGTTCTGGTAGAGGGTGATGCGTACCCAGCGATCCGAGCGCGGGTCGAAGTGGGTGGCGCCGAAGAACGACAGCTTGCAGCGCAGCAGGTCGATGGGCAGCAGCGCCTGGTCGATCAGGTTGTCCTGGATGTCGGCGTAGGGGAACGCTGGCGCCAGTTGCACCCGGCGCAGGCTGTGGCGGTGTTCCGGGTGCCGCAGCAGGAAGCTGGCGACGCTTTGCGAGTCGCTCCAGCCGGGCAGGGCGGCTTGCAACTGGGCGATGTCCCGGGCCACTGCCAGGGGCTGCTCCAGGTCTTGCCCGGGCTCGGCAAAGCGCTGGCCGATCCGCGGTTCGAGTTTTTCCTCGGAGACGTACCAGAACAGCGCGCGGCTGGCTTGGCTGGAGAAGTCGATGGCCGCGACCCAGGAATAATGCTCGTCGAGTATCTGCCGCAGGCGGCCGATGCTCATGCTGCCGTCGACGCTGAAGCTGGCCTGCTCATCGGCCTGCATACCGGCGCCCAGCTCATCCACCAGGTGGCCGTAGGGCTCCAGCAGCAGCGACACCAGGCATTCCTGGGCTTCCAGCGACAGCGCGCCTTCGGCCCAGCGATAGAGTTCGTCCCAGGGGGAATCCTGCTCCAGGATGCCGCTGGCGAGATGGTGCTCCAGGCGCTGCAGGTCACCTTGCAGTTGCAGGATGCGGCCGTGTTGCAGTTCGTGCTCGGAGTGCCAGTGGCCGATGCCGGCCTGGGCCCGGGTGAGAAACTCGACGAACCGCTGGCGCTCCGCAGCCGATGGCTGGCGCACGGCGCGTACCCGTTGCAGGGCGGTTTCCCGGGCCTGTACCCAGTTGTTCAAGAGCACCGGATGGTTCAGCAGGAACGGCGCCATGCCCAGCCCCGTGGAGTTGCCGATGCCCAGACGCCGGCGCAGTTGCGGCTCCAGGGTCACCGCCTGCCGGGGCGCCCGGGCCTGGGCCAGGTGTTCCACCAGGTCCAGGGTGAAGGCGCGGATCAGGAACACGGTGAGCATTTCCGCCTGGAAGGGTGCCGCCAGCTCCGGCCGCTGGGCGATGCTTTCACGGTCGGCCGCGCCGAACTTGCCGCTGCCGTAGACCGCGGTGGTGCGCATCAGGTAGCCGACTTCATCGATGAACTCGCGCTGCGGCTGGCGGCCGGCAGCCAGGGCCTCGATCACATGGTCGAACAGCCGCACCGAACGGTTGGCCCGGGCCATGCACAGCTCGCGGGAGGAAATGCGCCCGGCTTCCTGCTTCGGCACATTGGCCTCCAGGCGGTCCAGGTCGGCGGCATCGGGGATGCCGTCGAACAGGGCGAAGGTGGCATCCCAGGCGGTGGCGATGACCCGGTCCGAGCGCAGTGCCGGGTCCAGGTCATGGGCGAAGGCCACCAGGCTGTAGCTGCGCTGCGGGCCGGTGGCGGTGTACACCGCACGGCCCACGCCCTGGCTGTCGAGGGTCCACAGCGGGCGCTGGAACTGCCAGTTTTCAGCCTTGAGGCGGCGCAGCAACTGGCGCATGAACGACAGCCGGGATTGGTGGAAGGCCCCCAGGCGCGCCGCCTTCATGACGCTGGCGGGTGGTCGCAGGTTCATTCAGAGCACCCCCTGTTCACGGGCCATTTGCCGGGCAATGCGGATCGCGTCCCAGACCGCCGGGAGGATCAGCAGCGACACCGGCACCGCAGTGATCACGATGAACGACTGCAAGGCACTGATGCCGCCCTCACCGAGGGTGATCAGGGTAGCCCCCACCAGGCCCATGCCGGCGCCCCAGAACACCCGCAGCCAGGCCGGGGATTCGGCGTGGTTGCTGCTGATGGCCATGGCCACGGTATAGGACATGGAGCCGGCGCTGGTGACCACCGAGAAGAAACTGAGGAACAGGAACAGCGCCGAAATCAGGTTGGGCAGCGGCATCGACTGGGCCACCCCGAGCAGCAGCGCCTCAGGTTGCACGCCGTGGCTGATCACGCGGCCCGGCGACTGCAGTTCGATACCGATCCCGGTGCCGCCCACCAGGGTGAACCAGAGTATGGTGATCAGCGGGGCGGCCACCGACATCAGGGTGATCACCTCACGGATGCTGCGCCCGCGGGAGACCTTGGCCACGTAGATACCCATCATCGGCGCGTAGCCGATGAACCAGCCCCAGTAGAACAGCGTCCAGCTGTTGAGCCAGGCGTTGTCATCGCGGTACAGGGCGGTCTGGAAGAAGCTGGTGACGTGCAGCGCCAGGCTCTGGGCCAGGGTTTCGCTGAGGAACAGGGTGGGGCCGAAGATGAACAGGAACGCCGCCAGGCCCAGCATCAGCCACACGTGGACCTTGCTCACCAGCCGCAGGCCGCCCAGGCCCACCACACAGGACAGGGTGTAGATCACCGTCACCGAGAGAATCACCATGGCCTGGACCATGATGGTGTTGGGCACACCCCACACCGAGTGCAGGACAAAGGCGATCTGCAGGCCGAGAAAGCCCACCGGGCCAATGGTGCCGGCCACCACCGCGATGATCGCCGAGGCATCGGCGAACACGGCGATCGGGCCCTTCAGGGCTCGCTCGCCCAGCAGCGGGTAGAGCAGGGTGCGCGGCATCAGCGGCAGGTTCTTTTCGTGGTGCAGGTACATGTAGACCACGGTCAGCAGGCTGCCGAGCACCGCCCAGGCCATGAAGCCCCAGTGCAGGAACGACTGGGAGAGCGCGGCCACGCCGGCGGCGTCGCTCTTGGCCACGGCGCCGAAGTACGGTGGTGGGGCGATGAAATGCATCATGGGTTCGGCAGCGGCCCAGAAGGCGCCGCCACCGGCCAGCAGGGCGCACATGATCATCGATACCCAGTTGAAGGTGCTGATGCTGGGCTTGTGCCCGACGCCGCCCAGGCGCACCCGGCCCAGGCGGGTGAAGCCGATGTACAGGCTGGCGCCGAAGGTCGCCAGCATCAGCACCTGCCAGTACAGGCCGAAGTAATGGGTGCTCCAGGTGAAGGCGTGGCCGATCAGGCTGGAAAGGGTGTTCAGGTCTATCAGGGCAATGACCAGGAACAGCAGGAAGAAACCTCCGCTGATCCAGAAAATCGACCAGTCGAGGGTTCCAGCGGCGCGGCTGTGCAGCGAGCGGGTGTCGATCCCCGCTTTGATTTCGCCTGGAATTTCCATGGTGCCTCCGTGTTGCGTTGTCGATCGCTAATAATTGTTATGGGCGCATTTGTTGTTGTTAGTGCTTGGCGATGACCCTGTTCAGGCCGGACGTCAGGACAATCGGGAAACAGTCGGGGGCCTCAGACCGCGATCTCGTGAGGGTGGACGGCGGCACCTGCCTGGGCCTTGGCCGGAACAAAATTGTTCTCGAAGAAGCGCAGCCAGTTGCCGCCCATGATCGCGGCGACCTCCTGGGCGCCGAAACCCACGCCGTGCAGGCCCGCCTCGATGTTGTGGAAGTCGCGGTTGTCGCGGAACCAGGCCGGCTGGTCGGGGAAGCCCGGTTGCGCCTTGGAGCCTTCGCCGTAGTCGACATCCAGGGTCCAGCGGCCGACGCGCATCCAGTCCACCACGCTGTTGGGCTGGTCCTGGCACAGGTCGGAACCCAGGCCCAGGTGCTCGACGCCCATCAGCTCGGCGGTGCGCGCGATCATTTCGCAGAAGCTCTGCACGCTGCAGGCGCTCTTGTCCTTGAGGTGGTGCGGGTACAACGAGAAACCGAACATGCCACCGCTCTGGCCCAGGGCCTTGAGCACGGTGTCGGACTTGTTGCGCAGCGCCGCGTGCCAGAACGCCGGGTTGGCGTGGGTGATGGCGATCGGGCGCTCGGAGTGCTCGATGGCTTGCAGGGTCGAGCGTTCGGCGGAGTGGGACATGTCCACCACCAGGCCGACCCGGTTCATCTCCCGTACCACCTGCTTGCCCATGCGGGTCAGCCCCGGGTCTTCCTGTTCATAGCAACCGGTGGCCAGCAGCGACTGGTTGTTGTAGGTCAGCTGCATGAAGCGTGCGCCGAGGCTGTGCACCACTTCCACCAGGCCGATGTCGTCCTCGATGGGCGAGGGGTTCTGGAAGCCGAAGAAGATCGCCGTGCGCCCGGTCTGCCGTGCCAGGGCGATGTCGCTGGCCCACTTGCCGTGCAGGATCAGGTGCGAGTAGCGCTGGAACCTGCGGTTCCAGGCTTCGATATTGGCCACCATTTCGCGGAAGGTCTCATGGTAGGCGATGGTCACGTGGACCGCATCGACGCCGCCTTCGCGCATCTGCTGGAAGATCTTTTCCGACCAGTTGTCGTACTGCATGGCATCGATGCGCGGGCCGCGGCTGGCGAAGGTCTGGGGCAGGTTCATAGTGGCGCCCCTGCGGCGATGTAGCCGGTCTTCACGTGGGTGTAGAACTCCACCGCCGAGCGCCCCTGCTCGCGCGGGCCGTAGCTGGACTCGCCACGGCCGCCGAAAGGCACGTGGTAGTCGGTGCCGGCGGTGGGCAGGTTGACCATCACGCAGCCGACCCGGGCATTGCGGCGAAAGTGGCTGGCGCGGGCCAGGGAGCGGGTCATGATGCCGGCGGTAAGGCCGAAGCGGGTGTCGTTGACCAGGCTCAGGGCCTCTTCGTAGCTGCCGGCCTTGATCACGCAGGCGATGGGTGCGAACAGCTCTTCGCGGTTGATGCGCATGGCATTGCTGCCGCCAATGAACAGCGCCGGTGCCTGGTAGTAACCGGGGCTTTCCAGCTCCAGGCGCTGGCCGCCGGTGAGCAGTTCGGCGCCTTCCTGCTGGCCCAGTTGCAGGTTCGCCAGGTTGGCCTCCAGCTGTGCGGCGCTGGCTACTGGGCCGATCTGGGTGCCGGCTTCCAGGGCGTGGCCGACCTTGAGCGCCTGGGTTGCCGCCAGCAGTTTTTCCACGAAGGCATCGTGGATGCCTTCATGCACGATCAACCGCGAGGAGGCGGTGCACTTCTGCCCGGTGCCGCCAAAGGCGCCATTCACCGCGCAGCTCACCGCCAGGTCGAGGTCGGCGTCGTCCATCACTGCCAGGGCGTTTTTCGAGCCCATTTCCAGTTGCACCTTGGTCAGGTTGGCGGCGGCCGAGGCGGCGATGCCCTTGCCCACGTCCACCGAGCCGGTGAAGGATATGGCGTTGATGCCCGGGTGCTCGATCAGCGCCTGGCCGATCTCGGAACCGGCGCCCATCACCAGGTTGAACAGGCCCGCGGGCAAGTCCTGGCGGGCGATGATCTCGCTGAGAATCACTGCGCTGGCCGGGGTCAGGTTGGCCGGCTTCCACACCACGGCGTTGCCGAAGGCCAGGGCCGGGGCGATCTTCCAGCAGGCGGTGGCCATGGGGAAATTCCATGGCGAAATGATCGCCACCACGCCGATGGGTTCACGGCGGATATCGATCTCGATGCCGTCGCGCACCGAGTCGGCGGTCTGCCCCAACTGGCGCAGGGTTTCCGCAGCGTAGTAGGTGAAGAACTGCCCGGCGCGGTACACCTCGCCAGCACCTTCGGCCATGGGCTTGCCTTCTTCCCGGGACAGGGTCCTGCCGATTTCCGCAGAACGCTGCATCAGCTCCTGACCGATGGCCATCAGCACCTTGTAGCGTTGCTCGAGGCCGCTGCGGGCCCAGATTCGCTGGGCCTCGCTGGCGGCGGCAAGGGCACTGTCCAACTGCGCCCGCGAGGCCTGGGCGTAGAGGCCGATCAGGTCGCGGGTGTCGGACGGGTTGCGGTTCTCGATCTCGCTGGCGCCCTTGAGCCATTGGCCGGCGATGTAGTTGTGATGGTTGTCGCTCATGAAATCCTCCAGGGCGGCACGCCAGGCGGGGCGTTGCCTTTGTGCGGTTCTGGGAGGATTATGAGTCGGCCTTGTATTAAGTAAATCTAATAAATTTTAAGGTTGTTTAAGTAAAATTTAAGCTATGCCTTTGCCAGCAGGACGCGCCGCCATGAGCATCAAGATCTCCAATTTGCAGTTTTTCGTCGCGGTGGCCACCAGCCAGAGCCTGACCCAGGCTGCCCAGCGCCTGCACCGCACACCGGCAGCGGTGTCGCTCTCGCTCAAGCAACTGGAAGAGGAACTGGGCGGCGCCTTGTTCGAAGGCGAGCGCAAGAACCAGCTCAGCCCTCTGGGGCGTTTCGTGCTGCTGGAAGCCCAGCGCGAACTGGCGCATTTCGACCGCACCATCAGCACCATCAAGACCTACGCCAAGGCCGAGACCGGCCTGGTGCGGGTGGCGGCGGTGCCGTCCTTCGCCATCACCCTGCTGCCGCCGCTGCTCAAGCAATTCCATGAACAGCACCCGCAGTTCCACCTGGATATCCGCGACATGGATTCCGAGCGAGTGGTGCAAGCGGTGCTCAGCGGCGACGTGGATATCGGCATCGGCACCGTACCGGCGAGCATCCCCAACATCGACCAGGACTTCCTGTTCTCCGACGCCTTCTGCGTGGTCTGCGCCAGCGACAACCCCCTCAACCGCCTGGCGCGCCCGCTGCGCTGGAGCGACCTGGACGGGCAGAACTTCATCAACAGCGGCCTGGGCGCCGAGATCAACGCCGCCGAGTTCCGGCACATCCGCGACCACTCGACCCTCAGCGTCAGAAACACCACCTCCTTGCTGGCACTGGTGGCCCAGGGCATGGGCGTGACCTTGCTACCGGAACTGCTCAGCCGTTCGGCGGCGGGGGATCAGCTGAATTTCCTGCGCCTGGAAGACCAGCGCATCGTGCGCTCGGTGAGCGTGATCACCGCCCCGCGAGAGACGTTGAACCATGCGTCCTATACCTTTTTGAAGGCGCTCAAAGGGAGCCGGTTTGCTTGAGCGGGCTGCCACCTTGCAGGAGCGAGCTTGCTCGCGATGGACGTTAGCGATAACGCGCGTTCGCTGGGAAAGGCGGCGCTCTTGGGATTTTCGCGAGCAAGCTCGCTCCTACGGCACCGGGCTTGACTCAAGGCACCTGGGATGACTCCCGGGTGCCTGCCCCATCGAGCGACGCCTACGCCACCACCACCCGTCGTGGTCGCAGCCAGCCGATCACCACCGCGGCAATCAGCAGGAACCCCAGGTAGCCGAAGAACGGATAGACCTGCCCCACCAGGCTGATAAAGCCCACCAGGCTGCCGACAAACGCCAGGGCGCCGGCGGCTATCGAACCGAGGCGGAACTGTCGGGTGCCCGCTGGAAACAGCCGCGCAGAAAAGGAGTACAGGGTGCCCACGGCGGTGTTGAGGATCATGCAGAAGATGATCAGCGCCATCAGCAGCCCCAGGGCAGGGGAGACTTCGCTGGCGATCGACAGCATGGGCATCGGCAGGTCCGCCACGCTGTCCAGGCGCGACAGCAGGCCGAGGCTCATCACCAGCATCAGCACGCCCAGCAGCGCGCCGCCGAGGATGCCGCCCCACATCGCCTGTTTTTCACCCTTGGCCGCGCCGCCCATGATCGCCAGGATCGGCACCCCGGCCACGATGTTGTAGGACACGTAGAGCAAGGCGCCCAGCAGCCAGTGGCTGGCACCGGCTTCTTGTTTGGCCGCCAGTTGGTTGAGTTCGCCGAAGCTCAGGTCGCGGGTCGCGGCGCCATACAGTGCCACGCCGACCGCGGTGATGATCAGGAAGGGCGTCACCGCGCCGATCATGCCGATGACCTTGTGCACGTCCAGGCACACGATGGCGACCACGATCAGCGTCACCAGCACGCTGCCGGCGATGGCCGGAATACCGAACTGCTGCTCCAGCAGGGCACCGCCGCCGGCCAGCATCACCACGGTCACGGCGAACATGAAGAAGGTGATCATCAGGTCCACCAGGGCCCCCAGGTGCTTGCCGCACAGGGCCTGCACCACGTCCTTGTGCGACGCCGCTCGCAGGCGGCTGCCCATGCTGGCCAGGGCCATGCCGAGGAAGGTGAACAGCGCCGCGCTGACCACCGCACCCGCCAGGCCCCAGGCGCCGAAGTCGACGAACATCAACAGCAGTTCACGACCGGAGGCGAACCCCGCGCCGACAATCACACCGACGAAGGCGCCGGCGATCTTCAGACTTTCTTTCATGACGATTAGCCTCGATTTTTTGTTGTTATGTGGGGTGGACCACCACATTCATGGCTGTGGCGGCCCTGGGCATCGCACTTGAGGGCTGGGGCGGGTGACTCAGTTTTCGCCGACCCAGGCCTGGACTTCGATCTCGACATCGACCCCCAGCGCCAGTTGGGCGCTGACGGTGGAACGCACCGGGAAACCGTTCTTGAAGTGGCGCTGGTAGACCTCGTTGAAGCCGGCGAAGTGCTGCATGTCGGTGAGCCAGACAGTGCTCTTCACCACCTGGTCGAAGCTGGCACCGCATTCGGCCAGGGTCTCGCCGATGCGCGCCAGGGCGGCTTCGGTCTGCACGCGGATGTCGCCGTGCACCACTTCGCCTTCGGCGCTCATGGGCACCTGGCCGGAGAGGAACAGAAAGCCGCCGACCCGGATCGCCCGGGAGAAGGGGTAGGGCAGGTGGCTGGGATAACGCTGGATGTCATTGGACATGGCAAGGGCCTCGTGGGCTGGGTGGGTTAACGCAAGCGAGCGGGGGCCAGGGCCTGGGCATCGACGCCCTGGCTCAGCAGTTCTTCGGGGACCGGTTGCCCCAGCAGCAGGGCGCAGGCCAGTTGCGAGACGCCGGCCGCCGACTGGATGCCGTAGCCGCCCTGGGCGGCGAGCCAGAAAAAGCCTTCGCAGCTGTCGTCCCAGCCCACCACCAGATCGCCGTCGGCGACGAAGGAGCGCAGGCCGGCCCAGCTGTGGCGCGGGCGGCGGATGCTCAGGGAGGTGACGTTCTCGATGTGGTAGATGCCGGTGGCGATGTCCAGTTCTTCAGGCATCACGTCCTGGGGCGGCACCGGGTCGGCATTGGCCGGGGAGCCGAGCAACTGGCCGGCGTCGGGCTTGAAGTAGAAGCTTTCGTCGATGCCGATCACCGCCGGCCAGCAGCTGAAGTCTTCATCCGGTGGGCCATCGAAGGTGAAGGCGCTGCGCCGGCAGGGTTGCAGGCCGATGGGGGCCACGCCGCACAGCTGGGCCACGTCATCGACCCAGGCGCCGGCAGCGTTCACCAGATTGCGCGCCTGCAGTGCGCGGCCATCACTGAGTGTGAGGTTCCAGTGGCGGTCTTCGCGGCTGGCCTCGACGATCTGTATGTCGCACTCCAGCAGCCCACCGGCGCGGCGCATGGCCCGCAGGAATCCCTGGTGCAGGGCGTGCACGTCCAGGTCCTGGGCGGCGGTTTCCAGCATCGCCCCGGCGACGGCCTCGGGGCGCAGGCAGGGCACCAGGGCCCGGGCCTGCTCGGCCGTGATCAGGCGCACATTGGCGGAACGGGCGCGGGTTTCATCGTAGGTCTGCTGCAACTGTTCCAGCTGTTCCTCGCTGGCCACGTACAGGCAGCCACGGGGTTCCATCAACGGGTGATCGCAGAAACCCTGCGGCGGCCGCTGGTAGAAAGACCGGCTGGCGCGGGTCAGGGCCTGGATCTGCGGGGTGCCGTAGGCCTCCATGAACATCGCCGCCGAGCGCCCGGTGGCGTGATAGCCCGGCTGCGATTCACGTTCCAGCACCAGCACGCTGGCCTGCCCGGCCAGGCGATAGGCCAGGGAAGCACCGGCAATACCGGCGCCGATGATGACGAAGTCGAAGCATTGGTTCGCGTGCATGCCGGGGTTCCTGAATCGCTGGGAAATGACAGGGGTCAAAATTCTCACATACGAGAAATGTAAGATATGAGAATTTTCCAGTCAACCCGGGGTCATGGGTTAATATTTCGCCACGTGCCCCGGCTAGCGTCGCGGTTGCCCTTATTTGCCAGACAGAGAGCCTCAATGAGTTCCGACCGAGCCCAGCCCGCCTCGAGCTCCCACGCCCATCCACTGATCGACCGGACCCAGGTCGGCGCACGCCTGCGGACCATTCGTAAAAACCAGAAGCTGACCCTCAAACAGCTCTCGGAACGCTCCGGCGTGGCGCTGTCGACCCTGTCGAAAATGGAGCTGGCCCAGGTCTCGGTCAGCTACGAAAAACTCGCCGCAGCAGCCCGCGCCCTGGGCGTCGACATCGCCCGGCTGTTCACCCCCGCGCCGAACCTGATCCAGACCGGCGGCGCCCAGGTGCAACCGACCGTGGTCAGCACCACCATCGCCGACGCCCCCGGCTACAGCACCGGCAACTACGACTACCACCCCATGGCCGGCGACTTTCCCGGGCGCAGCATGACCCCCATGTACGCGCGGATCTTTGCCCGCGAGCTGCAGCAGTTCGAGGATTACATCCGCCACCCCGGGCAGGAATTTGCCCTGGTGCTGTCGGGGCGTGTGCGAATCCAGTTCGAGACCGGAGAAGCCGTGAGCATTGGCCCGCAGGAGACTGCCTACTTCAACAGCAGCATTGGCCATATCTACCTGGCGGAAGGGGATGAGGATGCGGAAGTGATGGTGGTGATGTCGGAGCGCTGAAGCCCCTGATCATCCTCTGCGCCCTCCTGAGCCATAAGCGGTTGGAGTTGAAGGTAATTAGAACTGTTGTGCAACGCTCGAATTGTATTTGGCGCAGTTCAAATCCTGATCCTCGCCAGCATATCTTCGCCGTCTGCATCCATACCAACCTCGACAAACCCGAAACTGGAGTAGAACCCTTTAGCTACGATGTTGTTGGGGTTGTAGCAGATTTCAATTTCTTCCAAATCCGCGATCTGTTTTATTTCATGTAGGGCGAGGCCCAGCGCTACTCTACCGATGGATTTTCGCTGATGTTGTTTGTCCACCATAAAGCGCCAGATAGAAACTTTGCCTTTTGACTCTTGCACCCACATAAAGAAGCCTACGGGCTCTCCATCCGCGATGATGGCGCGTGTGAAGTAACCTGGGTTGTACGCAGCCTCAACGAGCGACCAGGTATTACTTGCCACGTAGTCTTCCTGTTCTTCAGTAACCTCCAGTTCACAAATCGCTTCATAGTTTTTTTGCGTTACTTGGGTAAGCGAGATTTTCATAAGTCTCCTGAACTGGGGTGTGGATAAGGCTCAATTAACTTTCACGGGCATTCAGTTCCTCCTGCGCCTTCGCCAGCAGCGCCACGAACAGTTCGGCGCTGTCCTGCGGCAGGCTTCGCACTCTAGCTGTTGCAGTTCGCGGCAGTGCTGGGGCGGCGTGGGATTCCGGTTAGCTCTCCGTGCAGTTCCAAGTAAGGTTTGAACTCCTCTGCGGCGTTCGTGCGGTATACGTCGTCACCAGACTGCGTCCGTCGGTCGTTGCCGCCGTACACCGGGATCTTCGGTTTGTGCCCTTACTCTTTCGTATGGTCCAGCCATTCTTGGTAGGTGATACGGCTAATGTGTTCTGTCCGATAGTCTTGGAGGAACTGGTTGTATTTGTTTTCTTCCGTGTGATGAAAGCGAAAGCCACACTTGGATTGAGCAGCATAGGACTGGATGTTGTTGGCGAAGTAACCACACCAAAGTGCTTTGAGATTCAGGTTTTCAAAGGCGTGTCGCATCACTTCACGTACTGCTTCCGGAGTCAGGCCTTTGCCCCAGTACGGCACGCCGATCCAGTAGGCGATTTCACCTTCCTGCTCACTGATTTCAAAATTGCTGTTGCTGCCTATGAGAATGCCCACACAACCAACAGCACGGCGATTTTCCTTCAGTTCGACCGCGTACACCTCGGGGTGATTGAAGACCGTACGGATGATGTCGGCACTGTTCTCCACACTGGTATGGGGGGGCCAGCCAGCGATGGGACCGACTCGGGCGTCTTTGGCATATTCGTATAGATCGGCGGCGTCTGTGGCCTGCCAGGGGCGAAGCAAGAGTCGTTCTGTTTCAAGTGTCATGTCCTGTACCCGAATGGATTGGTTCGTTCGGGACAGAGTATTGGGAGACAGATCATCGGTACACGCCAGTACCTCGGCTTTTTCGGTACTTTTCGAAACAGCTGCGCCAAGCGGTGATAGGCTTTTAGCTCTTGTTTGTTGTAGCGCTGGGGCACTATGCATCACATTCCGAAACTTTCCGCTCCTGACGACTCGATGCGGATGGGAGAAACCACGCTAGCGGAAGGGCTCGGTTTACCGCTCTCCTTCGGTCACGCTTACTTGACGCTACTGGTATGCCTCTGCGGTAGTGCCCACTTCACACTTAACTTCAAAGAGCATGCGGTTAGGCGCGGTGGTGTGATGCTGCTGGCTGAGGACACTATTGCCTTGCTCAAACGTCGCTCGCGCCGCTTCAAGGTGTTTTTCTGCCTTATGCCGAAAAGTTTTGCCGCAGAGGTTGCCTACCCGCTACCCAATACCTTGTTCGTATTTCTGCATGACCATCCTCATTGCGTTCCATCCAAGGACGACATGCCGCTGATAGAGGGCTGGGTGACGCAGATGCGGAACATTGCGCAGACCTGTCCCACCTACCAACGCATCATGTTGCGCAATCAGCTGCAGAACCTCTTTTTGAAAATAGCCGAGCAACTTCCAGCCAACCAGATAGAAAACAGGGGATTCAGCCGGAAGGAAATGCTTAGTTGGCGCTTCTGGGAATTGATAGGCAAACATTGTGTGCGCCACAGAGATGTGAAGTTCTACGCCGACGCACTGAATATCACGCCGTTCTACCTGTCGCAGTTGACCAAAGCGTTTTTCAATGACACTCCCAAGGGCCTGATCGATCGGCAGGTAACCTTGGAGATCAAGGCTCTTCTTTCATACAGTGACTTGGCTATTGGCCGTGTGGCCGACGAATTGAACTTCGTCGACGCGTCTTACTTGTGTCGCTACTTCAAGCGCCAAACGGGAATTTCGCTCTCCCGTTATCGTAAGCACAAGAGAGAGGAGAGGGAGCAGGACTGACCTGCGGTCGAAATGGAGGAGGGAAGGCGCACTATGGAAAACGTTTCCCTCCTAGATACAACACTGATTCCAGCGCGCGATCGGTTGTCCATAGGACGAGCTGACCCTAAAACAGCTCTCGGAACGCTCCGGCGTCGCACTGTCGACCCTGTCGAAAATGGAGCTGGCCCAGGTCTCGGTCAGCTACGAAAAACTCGCCGCCGCGGCCCGCGCCCTGGGCGTCGACATTGCCCAACTGTTTAGCCCGGCGCCGAACCTGATCCAGACCTGCAGCGCCCAGGTGCAACCGACCGTGGTCAGCACCACCATCGCCGACGCCCCCGGCTACAGCACCGGCAACTACGACTACCACCCCATGGCCGCGGACTTTCCCGAGCGCAGCATGACCCCCATGTACGCGCGGATCTTTGCCCGCGAGCTGCAGCAGTTCGAGGATTACATCCGCCACCCGGGGCAGGAATTTGCCCTGGTGCTGTCGGGGCGTGTGCGGATTCAGTTCGAGACCGGGGAAGCGGTGAGCATTGGCCCGCAGGAAACGGCCTACTTCAACAGCAGCATTGGCCATGTCTACCTAGCGGAAGGGCAGAAGGATGCGGAGGTGATGGTGGTTATGTCGGAGCGCTGAAGCCCCCACTCATCAAGCGACAGCACGACAGACTGTGCTGCCGCGTCGTGTTGTCGCGGGAAGTTCTACTTCAGCGTTGGCCTGTGGCGACTGCCGTCGAGCAAGGCATCCACCACGGCCCGGGCCATCTCCACCGAGTGCACCAGGGACCAGATCAGGCCGCGTTCAATGCCGCTGCCGCGCTCGGTGATTTCATCGGAGACTTCTTCGGCGCTTTTCAGCAGCAGAGAGACGTGGAGCAGGGCTTTTTCAGCGTTGATGCCCTCTCGGATGGAAAACAATGAGTCGCTGCTAACCGGGACGCCTGAGGTGTGTTTGATGGACTTGGCCAGAGGCGCACCGGTAGGTCGAAGTGCCAGTTTCTGAAGGATCTGTTTGTTGGCCTGGTCTAGTTCAGGGTTTCTACCGTGGCGCTGGGGGGCTTTGGGCTGATCGGGAACGAGCTTTTTCATGGCGTAACTCCGTGCGCCTAGTCAACATCGAGCTGCTAAACCCGGCCATCGAATGTTCGGTGACAGGTCGAGGCTAGTTAGCAGGAACTCCCGATTCAAGTGGTTCGGTGTAACTAGGACGTTTCGCACAAAAGAAAGAGACTCTGTACCTCTTCGAGTCACAAGCGATGGGGCATGGGCTTTAGTGTTATCGCCAGTGACATCGGCGATTGACGTGTCGCTGCCCAACCGCTTGCGTACTCTGCGCCGACCACCGTTTAGACACCTGCGTGGTGATACACCGACGCGCTCCAATAGCGGCTGCCACTCCGCTGTTGGCGAGTCCACCCGCTTGCCAGCAGTTGCTTGGCAATCATCCGATTCATGACGCCATGACCGAGCAGCAGCACCGGCTCTTCGCCGGCAAGGGCCTGCAGCCGCTGAGCGGCGGCACTGGCACGTTGCTTCGCCGCACCGAAGGATTCGACGCCGCTCGAATAGCCGCACAGCCACAGGACGCGAAAGATGAAAGCCCAGGTAAACGGCGATAACCGGGGAAATCGCCAGCCACCATGGGGCAGTTGAGCTTCGCAGAACGTCGCGTCAACCACGGCAGGTTTCAGCCCGAGTACCTCGACGGAGGTCAGGGCCCGAGGCGCGCTGCTTGAAACAACGGTGCTGGCGGTTGCGGCAAGTTGCAGGCTGGCCTGCGGCGCAGGATCGCGGATGATTTCGGAGCGGTTGTATTGCGCGATCCAGTCCTTCATCTCAAGCATTGAGATCTTTTCCGCCGCGGCGATCTTTGGCTGGCCGTGACGCATCAGGATGATTGTCCTGCTCACCGTTGGTTGTCGTCCTTGGTTTTCGTGAACCCGCCATGTTGCCGATACCAGGCCACGGTGTCAGAAATAGTCTGCTCCAGCGCTCGAAAATTCACGCCAAGCTCTTGTTCGCTCTTGCGGTGGTTAAAGCTGGTCCGGTTCTCTTCGCGTATCAACAGGCGCACCGTCGCCATGCTCAGCAAAATCGGCTTGCCGGTCAGGCGCGCGTACACCTCCTGCACCGCCGCCAACAGGTACAGCGCGGGCACTGGCAGTTGCCGGGCAGGGGTTTTGACGCCCGCTATTCGCCCCAGGAGCGGCACCAACTGGAGCATGTTCAAGCTCTGACCGGCGGCGAGGTAGCGCTCGCCACGGCGGCCATTTTTCGCGGCAGAGATCTGAGCCCAGGCCACATCACGGGCATCGACCACGGAGAAGGTGCCAGGAATCAGCCCGGGCAGCTTGCCGTTGACCACATCCTTGACCAATTGCCCCGAGGAGGTCGGACCCCTGTCGCCCGGGCCCCACATCCAGCCGGGCAGCACCATGCAGGCATGCATCTGCGGGTGGGTGTCGAGGAAGCTCAAGACCTCGCGGTCGGCGAGGATCTTGCTGCGGTAGTAGTCATCCGCATCGGCTTCGGCGCGCAGGCAGCTCTCATCGATGGAGGTGCCGGGGGCGCCGTCGAGCACGGCAATCGAAGAGGTGTGGACAAAGCGGCGTATGCCCGCGCGGTAGGCGTGGTGCAGCAGGTCTCGCGTACCGGTGACATTGATCTTTTCCAGGGCTGCCCAGTGGCTGCCGCCCTTGTAGTTATCGCGAAAGAACGCCGCGGTATGAAACACCGTATCGCAGCCTTGCAGCGAAGGTGCGAAGGCGTCGATATCGGCCATGTCGCCCACGACCAGTTCCACACTGGGCAGATCGTTGAACTGCTCTTCACCTTTGGCTCTTGAGCGGACCAGGGCTTTGACGGTGTAGCCACGGGCGACCAGCTCGCGCACCAGGTTGTTACCCAGCAGGCCGGTTGCGCCCGTCACGAATGCGTTACCCATGGCTCAACTCTCCTGCTGTTCGGCTGAGGGCATCAACGCCGCGCTGTCGAAGAACACTTCTTCGCGGCAGGCCAAGCCGTCTCTGAAGGTGAAGTGCGCGCTGTAGTGCACGGCAATCGGGCGGCCATGAGGCGGGATCAGCCGGCCCGCCAGCACCAGAGGGGCGGTGAAGGTACCGGTCAGTAGGGCGGTCAGCGCCAGTCGGTCTTCAGTGACGATAAAGGGCGTCATGGTCACGTGGGCATCAGGGAACGCCTCGAACAGGGCGGTCTCCCGTTTGCGCATGGATTCACGGCCGCTTTGCATGCCCATGCCGTCGAGGTAGATGAAGTCTTCGCACACCAGCGCGAGCATCGACTCCAGGTCACGGTGGTTGAAGGCACGAGCGGCGCGTTCTGCGTAGTCGTGGGGGCCCGTCGTCATACAGTGCATTCCAGTGGTTTCGAAGGCCTGTAGATATACCGGCGAGACCGTGCTTGAAAAACAGCGACTACTGCATAATGGCTTTGCATTAATGCAAACCAGGGGGGATGGGAGGTATGGCGTTGCAGGCAAATTGGGACGATCTTCGGCTGCTGCTGGCCGTCTCGCGGCGTGGCAGTTTTCTTCAGGCGGGCCAGCTGTTGGGTATCGCGGCGTCTACTGTGTCCCGTCGCCTGACCCAACTGGAAGTGGCCTTGGGTGAGCCGCTGGTTGAACGAGGCGTTGAAGGCTGTTGGCTGACCGCACGGGGCCAGTCCCTGGTGGAAGTGGCACTGGCGGCGGAAGCCGGCTTGCGGCGCCAAGCGGCGACGGATCTGTCCGGGGTGCAGACGGAGCTCTGTGGCAGTGTCCTGGTGAGTGCCGGAGAGGGGTTTTCTCCTTGTGTGCTGGAGGCCGCGAGTCGTTTTACGGCCCTGCATCCGCGTTGTTCCGTGGAGTTGCTGGTCACCGCCGACTTTCACAAGATCGTCCGCGGCGTGGCCGATATTGCAGTACGCACCGCGCACCTGGGCGAGCCCTCGCTGATCTATCGGCCCCTGGGCAAGCTCGCCTACGGCGTCTTCGCCCAGGCTGGCTATCTGCAGCGGTTCCCGGAGGTGACCTTGGCGACTGCGGCCAACATCGCCTTGCTTCCGCCGCTGGATATGTTGCCGCAAATGCGTGCCGCCAAGGCAGCAGGCCTGGACCGTGGGCAAATCAGCGTGGACTCGTTCGCCGTGCAACTGGAGTCGGTGAGGCGAGGCCTGGGCGTGGCGGTACTGCCGCGCATTCTGGCGAAGGACCTGACCGAGGTGTTCCCGGAGCTTGAACTTCCAGATATGGAGGTCTACCTGGTCACCCGGCCTCAGGCGTTGAAGCAGGCGCACATCCGAGGCTTCTTTGAGATATTGGAGCAGGTCATGCTCGACGTTCTGGAGGTTGAAAGGGGCGACGATTGAATGCTGGGAGTGCGCGCTCTTGAACGAGCGTATGGCGTCAGGTGGCGTGGAGCGTGCTGGGCGTCTGTGGGCCTGGATACGCGCCCGATCATGGCACTCACTGAGTTTCAGGCACAAAAAAAGACGTCCGTGGACGTCTTTTTTTGATCATTTGGTGGAGCCGGGGGGATTTGAACCCCCGTCCGCCAGTACTCCGCTGTCGGTACTACATGCTTAGCCGTGTCTATTGAGTTAACCCTCAGCGACCCGACGGGCAGGGTGCTTTGGGCGAGTTGTGTAAGTTTTAGCCGCTTCGTCCACAACGTACTGCACGGCGATTCTGTTCTATATGACAATCATTTTGGGTTTACAGACATCCCCTGATGATTGCTGGACCCGAAGGTACCAGGGGGGAAGGGCTAAGGCTGCTTACGCAGCGAGAGCGTAATCCCCGTAGGTTTCGTCATTGGCAACTATAGGAAGTTGCAACAGTGGATTTACGAGTTCTGTTACCAACTCGGCATGCACCTAAAGTTTCGCAACCGGCGTCGAATCCTAAACGGCCCCGAACCTGTTGTGCATTACCAACAGGTGGGCGGATTCTACGCTAACCGAGGCCAGAAGGCCAACCCGAAGGTTGGCCCAATGCATCGGCCTACTGATCGCCCTTGGTGTTGTTCTGCAATTGCTGGATGGCCTGGGTGGTCAGGGAGATGCAGTTCTTGGTGCCTTCCTCGGTGCCTTTGGCGTGTTCGGCGGTGGCTTGCTGGACCTTGGCGTCGATGTCGCTGCTCAGGTCCGAGCTCATGGCTTCGGTGCTGACCTTGGCATCCTTGATTTTTTGCAGGTTGATCTGGCACAGGTCCTCTTGCCCGGCGGCAAACACCGGGGAGGCCAGCATCGCGGCGGTAATGAACAGTCCAGCCAGTGCGGAACGCTTCATGGTTATCTCCTTGATCGCAGGGGCTCGGTGTTGCCGGTCAACAGGGCCGGCTGCCGAGTGGGCTAAGCCCTTTTTTGCGGGCCTAGAAAATGGACTGTAGCCGCGCTCTGGGGTTCTGTTTTTTTTTCGAAGAAATGAAAAAGCCAGGGGCGTCTTCCGCCAGGCACAAAAAAGGGGCGAAAACGCCCCTTGGTTGCGCGATTCGATGGCTCAGACCGCCTTGGCCCGGGTGACCCGATCCACCAGGTAGACCAGCCCGTGATAGTCGATCCCGCCATGCTGGCTGAGGCCGATTTCACAGGTGCGGCTGGTGGAGATGCCTTCGCTGCAATACTGCACCGCGTCCTTGAGGCTGCGTAGGGAGTGGGCATTGAGTTCCGGGGTGGTGAAACCCTTGTCGCCGGCGAAACCACAGCAATGGATGCCTTCGGGGATCACCACGTTGTTGCTGCAACGCCGGGCCAGTTCGATCAGCGCCTGGCTCTCGCCCAGGTGCTGGGTGCTGCAGGTGACGTGCACCGCGATCGGCGCTTCCTGCGGCGTGAACTCCAGGCGCTCCAGCAGGTGGGTGCGGATGAAGCGCACCGGGTCGTAGAGGTCCAGGCGCACGTCCCCCAGGTCCTGCACCAGGCGCAGGGTGCAAGGGCTGGTGTCGCAGTAGATCGGGTCGAGGCCGCCCCGGCTGGCGTGGAGCAGGGCGCCGATCAGTTCCTGGCGCTTGTCCTCGGCCTGGGTGGCGTAGCCCTTGGAGGCGAACGGCTGGCCGCAGCACAGGTTGTCCAGGTTGTCCGGCAGCACCACTTGATAGCCGGCCTTTTCCAGCAGGCCGCGGGTTTTCTCGTAGAGTGAGCTTTGCTCCTTGTCGCCCGCCGCTGGCCCCATGACCCGGGACACACAGGCTGCCAGGTAAACCACCCGCGGACGCGCGTCGCTGACGCTCGGGCTGAAGCGGATGGCCTTTTCCGGCTGGGGCATGGCGCTGCTCCACTGCGGCACCTGGCCTTTGGACAGACGCGTCAGGCTCGCCGACAGCTTGCTCAGGCGCGGCGCGCCCAGGAGCATGCGCGCACCGTTGGCCACGTGCAGGGTGAAGCGGGCGCCCTGCAAGGTGGTGGCGAAGTGCGAGCCGAGCCAGTCGGCGGTGCCGTTATGGGTGGCGTGTTCACTGCGCAGTTTCTTCACCAGCTCGCCGGTGTTGATACCCACCGGGCAGCGCTGGGCGCACAGGCCGGTGGCGGCGCAGGTGTCGATGCCCTGGTACTGATAGGCCGCTTCCAGTTCCGTGGTGTCGATGCCGGCCCGTTTGCGTGCCTGGATATCACGCCAGATGACGATGCGCTGGCGCGGGCTCAGGGTCAGCCCCTTGGACGGGCACACCGGCTCGCAGAAGCCGCACTCGATGCACTTATCCACAATCTCGTCGGCCGCCGGCAGTGGCTTGAGGTGCTTGAGGTGGATCTGCGGATCTTCGCTGAGCACCACGTCCGGGTTGAGGATGCCGTTGGGGTCCAGCAGGCGCTTGAGCTGCCACATCAGCTGGTAGGCATCGCTGCCCCATTCCAGCTCGACGAAAGGTGCCATGTTGCGCCCGGTGCCGTGCTCGGCCTTCAGCGAACCGCCGAATTCCACCGCCACCAGTTGCGCCACGTCGTCCATGAACGCCTGGTAGCGGTTCACTTCCTCGCTGCTGTTGAAGCCCTGGGTGAAGACGAAGTGCAGGTTGCCCTCCAGGGCGTGGCCGAACAGGATCGCTTCGTCGTAGTGGTGCTTGTCGAACAGCTCGATCAGGCGGTTGACGCCGATGGCCAGCTGTTCCACGGGGAAGGTCACGTCTTCGATGATCACTGTGGTGCCGGTCTTGCGCACCGCGCCTACCGCCGGGAAGGTGTCCTTGCGGATCGCCCAGAGCTTGGCGTTTTCCTGCGGGTCTTCAGTGAAGTCCACCTGCTTTTCCACCGGGAAGGCGGCCAGGGAATTCATGATCTGCGCCAGTTGCTCATGCAGCAGTGATGAGGACGCGGCGCGGGACTCGATCAGCAGCGCGCAGGCGTTGGCCGAGAGTTGCTGGACGAAGGCCGGCATGCCGGGCTTGTCCTGCACCGAGCGCAGGCTGCGGCGGTCCAGCAGTTCCACCGCCGACACCGGCTGGCTCTTGAGCACGGTCACCGCGTTGCAGCAGGTTTCCACATCGGGAAAGACGATCAGCGCCGACGCCTTGTTCGGGTGGTCGATCACCGTGTCGTAGGTCACCGCGCTGATAAAGCCCAGGGTGCCCTCGGAGCCCACCAGCAGGTGGCTGAGGATGTCCAGCGGCTCGTCGAAATCCACCAGGGCATTGAGGGACAGGCCGGTGGTGTTTTTCAGCCGGTATTTGTGGCGGATTTTCGCGGCCAGTTCACTGTTGGCACGGGTGCTGCGGCCCAGTTCGGCCAGGCGCTCCAGCAACGGACCATGGCTGGCGCGGAAGGCGGCGATGCTGACCTCATCCTCGGTATCCAGACGCGTGCCATCGGCCAGTACCAGGCGAATGCCGGCCAGGGTGTGATAGGTGTTCTGCGCGGTGCCGCAGCACATGCCGCTGGCGTTGTTGGCGACGATGCCACCGATCTTGCAGGCGTTGATCGAGGCCGGATCGGGGCCGATCTTGCGCCCGAAAGGTGCCAGCCAGGCATTGGCCTGGGCGCCAATCACACCAGGCTGCAGACGAATCTGCGTACCCTGGTGGCGAATCTCCTTGCCGTTCCAGTTATCCCCCAGAACGATCAGCACCGAGTCGCTGATGGCTTGCCCGGAAAGGCTGGTGCCCGCCGCGCGGAAGGTCACCGGCACCCGGTCGCGCTGGGCCAGCTGGAGCAGGGTCACCACTTCATCTTCGGATTCGACGCGGATCACCAGCTTGGGGATCAGTCGGTAGAAGCTGGCGTCGGTGCCGAAGGCCAGGGTCGAGAGCGGGTCGTCGAAGCGCCGCTCCGGGGGGATCAGTTGCTGGGCGTCACGCAGAAAAGCGGTCGGTAGGCTCATTGGTCCTCCAGGATCAGCACCACCAGGTCTTTCGGGCCGTGGGCGCCGTAAGCCAGGACTTGCTCGATATCAGCGGTCTTCGACGGGCCGGATACCAGCAGCGCGTTGGTCGGCATGCCGGCGGCCCAGTTCATCTGTTGCTGCACCTGATAGAAGTTGTCGCGGATCTCGCTGGCCTTGAGCAGGGCGAAATGCACCGGCGGCACCAGGCTCATCAGCCGCGGCTCTTCCCGGGTCGGCCAGAGGATCAGGCTGCCGGTGGCGGCGATGGCGCCCAGGGTGGTAGTGAGGCTGGCCGGGGTGTCGTTGAACAGCTCGGCTTTCCATTCTTCCACCGGGCGGTCGTAGGCCTTGAGCGCCGGCAGTTGCGGCTGCTCGGCCCAGTACTGGGTGACCCGCTGGCCGTGGGGCGTGCTCGGGGCGATCAGCAGGCTGGGCAACTGGCGTTCCTGTAGCAGGCGGGCCAGCAGCTCCGGCCAGTCGGCGCCGTTGCTCAGGTGAATCTCGGTGTGCACCGCTTCCATCTGTTTGCGCAGTTGCGGGATGCGTTGTTCCGCGCTGTAGGTGTAAGGCTCGGTGACCAGCGCCTCGTCGAAGTTATCCACAATCGGCGTGGTGCCGCTCAGGCTGTTGCGCAGCTTGGCGAGGATGTTGTGTTTCGCGCTCATCAGCGGTCTCCCTGCGTGTCCAGGTGCTCACGGGCCAGATCATGCAGCGACCGGGCGGCGGGTTTTGGCGCACTGTGGTTCTGCGTCCAGGGGCCGACCTTGCTCGGGGTGAGGGCGCGCAGCCGGGTGGCGGCCAGGGTGAACAGGCGATACAGGCGCGGTGAGCTGTTGAGACGGGCCCAGGCGTTCCAGATGAAACGTTCCTTGCGCGAGTACTTGCTGCCCTGGCCGCGCATTACTTGATGGGGGCTGTCGGGGGCCTTGACGTTTTCTTCCCGCAGTCGGCGCAGCAGCGCCGGGATCGGGATCTTCACCGGGCAGACTTCGCCACAGGCGCCGCACAGTGACGAGGCGCTGGGGTGATCCGGCACCTTGGCCAGACCGACCATGTGCGGGGTGATGATCTTGCCGATCGGCCCCGGGTAGACCTCGCCATAAGTGTGGCCGCCGACCCGGGTGTAGACCGGGCAGTGGTTCATGCAGGCGCCGCAGCGGATGCAGTTCAGGGTCTGGCGCAGTTCGCTGTCGGCAAACGCCTGGCTGCGGCCGTTGTCCAGCAGCACCAAGTGCACTTCCTGGGGGCCGTCGAGCTCATGCTCTTTGCGCGGGCCGGAGATCATGTTGACGTATGTAGTGATGGGCTGGCCCAGGGCCGAGCGGGTCAGCAGTGAAAGCAGCGGCACCACGTCCCGCAGGTTCTCGACGACTTTCTCGATCCCGGTGACGGCGATGTGCACTGGCGGCACGGTGGTGGACATGCGCCCGTTGCCTTCGTTTTCCACCAGCAGCAGGGTGCCGGTCTCGGCCACGGCGAAGTTGACGCCGGAGACGCCGATATCGGCTTCGAAGAATTTCTGCCGCAAGACCTTGCGACCGATCTGAATGAGTTGGTCAACGTCCTTGGTGTACTCCACGCCGAGTTTGTCGTGGAACAAGGACGCGACCTGACCGGCATTCTTGTGGATCGCCGGCATAATGATGTGTGAAGGCTTCTCGTGGTCGAGCTGGACGATGAACTCGCCCATGTCCGACTCAAGGCATTCAATGCCTTGTTCAGCGAGGACATGGTTCATTTCCATCTCTTCGCTGACCATCGATTTGCCCTTGATCACTTGCCGCGCCTCGTGAGCGCGGATGATCGAGAGGACGATGCCATTGGCTTCGTCCACCGTTTCCGCCCAGTGCACTGTCACACCGTTGCGGGTCAGGTTCTGTTCCAGGCGCTCGAGCAGGTCGGGCAGCTTGGACAACGCCCGGGCGCGAATCGCGTTGCCCAGGGCGCGCAGGTGTTCTCTTTCGTGGGCATCGCTGAACGAAGCCGCACGCTTGGCCATGAGTGAATCCATGGCACTGCGAAAGTTGTTTCGCAGTTGTTGGTCACCCAGGGCCTGGTGGGCCCGGGTGCGAAAATCGTCCGCCAGCGTCGTGGTCGGAATCAGCTCTGGGGTGCTCATTGTGCACCTCCAGTACGTTGCCAGAGGAAGCTCGCCAGGTGCTGGCCGCGCAATGCCTCTTGCTGTTTCTCCAGCGCGCCGTTGATGTTCATCAAGCAGCCGCAGTCGGCACTCAGCACCTGATGTGCGCCGGATTCCTTCAGCGCGCGGGTCTTGTCCGCGACCATGGCGCCGGAGATGTCCGGCATTCGGACGCTGAAAGTCCCGCCAAAGCCACAGCATTCGCTTTCGTGGCTGTGTTCTACCCGTTCCACATTGCTCAGCTGTGACAGCAACTCACGGCCGTGCAGGTGGGTGTTCATTTCCCGGCGTGCCGAGCACGAGGTGTGCAAGGCCACCTTGACCGGAGCGCCACTGTCCTTGAGCTGCACCTTGCACACGTGCAGGAGGAACTCGGCCAGTTCATAGGTGCGGGCGGCCAGGGCCTGCACTTGTTGCAACGTCTCGGGCTCGTCCTTGAACAAGTCCGCGTAATGCTCGCGCAGCATGCCCGCGCAGGAACCCGACGGCACCACCACCGGATAGTCGCCGGCAAACAGCGCCAGTTGCGAGCGGGCCACGGTGCGCGCCTGCTCGGTGTAACCCGAGGTGTAGGCCGGTTGTCCGCAGCAGCTTTGCCCTTGCGGGTACTCCACGCGAATGCCTTCGCGCTCCAGCAGGTGAATCGCGTCCATCCCGGCTTCGGGATAGAACAGGTCGACCACACAAGTGCCGAACAGGTAGACCCGCGACGGTTTCGCGCTGGGGTACTGCCGGGGTTCGGCCAGCGGCGGTGCGACACGGGTCGCATTGGGCACGGCGTTGTAGAAAAGCTCGCTCATCAGGCGTGTCTCCGGGTGGTCCCGGTTATTCGTCCGTCGAGGCGGCTGAAAGATAAACCAGCAAGCTTTCAGCAGCCTTGCAGACCGGGTGGTGAATGACTGACGCCGCGGGTGAGGGCGGCGTCGGTTCCATCGGTGTCGCAGGTGTTGCTTAGTGCACCAGCATGCCGGTGAACCAGTAGGCCTGGGCCAGGGTGATCAGACCGACAATAGTGGCAAAGAACAGACTGTGCTTGAGGGTGAAGCGGAACAGGTCCGATTCCTTGCCCACCAGGCCGGTGGCGGCGCAGGCCACGGCGATCGATTGCGGCGAGATCATTTTGCCGGTCACGCCGCCGCTGGTGTTGGCCGCGACCAGCAGGGTGTCATTGACCCCGATCTGGTGCGCGGTGGTGGCTTGCAGCGAGCTGAACAGAGCGTTGGACGAGGTATCGGAACCGGTGAGGAACACCCCGAGCCAGCCCAGGAACGGCGAGAAGAACGGGAATGCTGCCCCCGTCGCCGCCAGGACCAGGGCCATGGTCGAAGACATGCCCGAGTAGTTGGTGACGAAGGCGAACGCCAGCACCATGCCGATGGATAGGATCGGCCAGCGCAGCTCGTAGAAGGTCTCTTTCAAAGTGGTCAGACCAGTTTTGAAGTTGATCTTCAGCACCAGCATGGAGATCAGCGCGGAGAAGAAAATCGCCGTGCCAGTGGCGGAGATCGGGTCGAGCTTGAACACCGCCGGGATGGCCGTTGGCGTGGTCACGATCGGCGCCATCTTGATCACCAGCTGATCCAGATGCGGGATGGCGAAGTTGAACACCCAGCCGTACATCGAGCCGCCGGCGGCGAACATCGCCTTGAAGGGCTTGAGGGTCCAGATGGTCACCAGCACGGTGAGGATCAGGAACGGCGACCAGGCCTTGAAGATCTGGCCCAGGCTGTAGGGCGAGGCCTGGGTTTGGCGTGGCTGGCCGAAGCCACCGGCACTGGCGGTGATGGCCGCGCTGGAGGTGGCACCGGCGATCTGTGCACCGGCGGTGCGCTTGGGTTGCCAGATTTTCAGGAACAGGGTCAGGGAGATCAGGCTGGCCAGGGCCGAGGTGATGTCCGGCAGTTCCGGGCCGATGAAGTTCGAGGTGAAGTACTGGGTAATGGCAAAGCTCAGGCCAGCCACCAGGGCGGCGGGCCAGGTCTCTTTGACGCCGCGCATACCGTCCATCATGAACACCAGCCAGAACGGCACGAACAGCGACAGCAGCGGCAGTTGGCGGCCGGTCATGGCGCCGATCTTGAAGGCGTCGATGCCCGTCACCTGGCCGGCGACGATGATCGGAATCCCCAGGGCGCCGAAGGCCACGGGCGCGGTGTTGGCGATCAGGCACAGGCCGGCGGCGTACAGCGGGTTGAAGCCCAGGCCCACCAGCAGGGCGGCGGTGATCGCCACTGGCGCGCCAAAGCCGGCAGCCCCTTCAAGGAAGGCGCCGAAGCAGAAACCGATCAGCAGCACCTGCAGGCGCTGGTCGTCGGTGATCGACAGCACCGAGCTGCGGATGATTTCGAACTGGCCGCTCTTCACGGTCAGCTTGTAGAGGAAAACGGCGGCGACAATGATCCAGGCGATGGGCCACAGACCGTAGGCAAATCCATAGCCAGCGGCAGCGAGGGCCATGTCGGCGGGCATCTGGAAGGCGAAGATCGCCACCAGGATCGACAAGGCCAGGGTGATACTCCCGGCGACGTGTCCTTTGAGACGGAACACGGCCAGAGCCAGGAAGAAAAACACGATCGGGATGACGGCGGCGAGGGCGGACAGGCCGAGGCTGCCAAGCGGGCTATAGAGCTGTTGCCAGGTTTGCATAATGGGGTGGCCCCTAATTGTTGTTGGTCAGGCACTGCTAGCGTCTTGGTTAATTGGTAAGACCAATTTACAATCGCTGTTGGCTAGGGTAAAAGCCTTGTGCTCGGTGTGTCAATTTGCCGCCCTAAAACTTTTGTCGAATGCGCTATGGCGCGGGCATCTGATCGGTGCAAATGGCCGTGTTCTGACAGGTGTTGGCGCGCCATGAATAGGCCAGAATAGAGCCCCCCGGCGAAGGGTCGGGAGGGTGGAGAGTGAGTTATGGGGTTTGATCAGATACGCCAGCGCCGTTTGTCCGACGATATCGTCGAGCGTCTGGAAGGGATGATTCTTGAAGGCACCTTGACGGCCGGCGAGCGGCTGCCAGCCGAGCGGGCACTGGCCGAGCAGTTCGGTGTCTCTCGGCCCTCACTGCGCGAGGCGATCCAGAAACTCACGGCCAAGGGGTTGCTGATCAGTCGTCAGGGCGGTGGCAACTATGTGGTGGAATCCCTGGGCTCGACCTTCAGCGATCCACTGCTGCACCTGCTGGAAAACAACACCGATGCCCAGCGCGACCTGCTGGAGTTCCGGCATACGCTGGAAGCGTCCTGCGCCTATTACGCGGCGCTGCGGGCGACGGCAGTGGATCGTGAGCGACTGACTCAAGCCTTCGAGGAGTTGCAGGATTGTTATTCCCGTTCCGACGATGTCAGTCGTATCGAGGAGGGTGCGGCGGATGCCAAGTTCCACTTGGCGATTGCCGAGGCCAGCCACAACGCCGTGCTGCTGCACACCATCCGCGGGCTGTTCGACCTGCTCAAACGCAACGTGGTGACCAACATCGGTGGCATGTACAAGCAGCGCACGGAAACCCGCGACATGCTGATCAGCCAGCACCGCGACCTGTACCAGGCAATTATCGAAGGGCGGGCCGAAGAGGCGCGGGAAATCTCCAGCCGTCACATTCTCTATGTGCAGGAAGTGCTCGAAGAAGTGCGTCAGGAAGTGCAGCGAGTGGCCCGGGCCGAACGGCGCAAGGGCATGTAATGCAAATCGCCGGCAAGCCGGCTCCTACCTGGGTGTTGTAGGAGCCGGCTTACCGGCGAAAGCGACCTCAAGGCAGGAAGATCAGTCTTCCTTGCCCTTGGTCCGCACCGCGCGCTGCAGCTCGCGATCGGAGTCGCGCTCGCGTTCGGTATGTCGCTTGTCGTATTCCTTCTTGCCCTTGCCCAGTGCGATTTCACACTTGATCAGGTGCTTGCTCCAGTAGAGCGAAAGGCACACGCAGGCGTAACCCTTCTGCTGCACGGCGGCAAACAGCTTTTCCAGCTCGCGCTGGTTGAGCAGCAGCTTGCGCGAGCGCGTCGGGTCGGCGATGACGTGGGTGCTGGCGGTGGTCAATGGTGTGAAGTGGCTGCCGAGCAACCAGGCTTCACCATCCTTGAGCAGCACATAACTGTCCACCAGCTGTGCCTTGCCTGCACGCAGACTCTTTACTTCCCAGCCGGCCAGGACCATGCCAGCCTCGAACCGATGTTCGATGAAGTAATCGTGACGCGCCTTTTTATTTTGCGCGATGGTCCCTGTTGGGTGTTTCTTCTGTTTAGCCATAGGGGCGGCATTATAGGGAGTTGCGCGCGCGTCGGCTACGGTGACGCAGCGTGCTTGAGCAGGTTGATTGAATCCCGGACAATGCTGCCTCTTTTTTTTCGGTTGGGCGCGTTAACGATGTCGACAGACAGGGTCTCTGTCCACGGCGGCTGGGCAAGCCGCTGGGTCTTTATACTCGCTGCAACTGGTTCGGCCGTGGGCCTGGGGAGCATCTGGAAATTCCCCTACATGGTCGGCGTCTATGGTGGTGGTGCCTTTGTTCTGGTGTTTCTGGCGTGTATTGCGCTGATCGGGTTGCCGGTGATGCTGGCGGAAACCCTGATTGGCCGTCGTGCGCGTCAAAGCCCGGCGAATGCCCTGAAGGTGCTGGCCCTGGAGGCCGGGCATTCGGCCAAGTGGTCCTGGGGCGCCTTTGCCGGAATGATCACGGCGTTGCTGATTCTCTCCTTCTACAGCGTGGTGGGTGGTTGGTCCCTGGACTACATCATCGATATGGGGCGTGGCGACTTCCAAGGGGTTGCGGCGGACCAGGTCGGGGCATATTTCGCTGCAGTGACTGCCGATCCCTGGCGCCTGACCTTGTGGCACACGCTGTTCATGCTGCTGTCGGCGCTGGTGATTGCCAAGGGTGTGGTGGCCGGGCTTGAGCGCAGCCTGCGGGTCATGATGCCGCTGCTGTTCGTGATGTTGCTGGTGCTGCTGGGCTACAGCATGACCACCGGGCATTTCATGCAGGGCCTGCACTTCATGTTCGACTTCAGCCTGGAGCGTTTGCTCGACGGGCTGTTGCCAGCCATGGGGCACGCGTTCTTTTCCCTCAGCGTGGGAGTGGGCTCGATCATGATCTACGGCGCCTACATGCCCAAGCATTCGTCCCTGGCTGGCACCGTGGTCGGGGTGGCGCTGCTGGATACCTTCGTTTCGCTGGTGGCTGGTATGGCCCTGTTCCCCATTGTATTTGCCGCCGGGCTGAACCCCAGCGAAGGGCCGGGGCTGATGTTCATCAGCCTGCCGTTTGCCTTCGGGAATGTGGCGTTCGGCCAGCTTATGGGCGTAGTGTTCTTTATCCTGGTGGCGATCGCTGCCTGGAGTTCGGCCATTTCCTTGTTGGAGCCGATGGTGGCTTATCTCGTCGAGAGGACTAAAATCCGCCGCGGCTGGGTGACATTCTGGCTGGCGTTCAGTTGCTGGTTCGTGGGATTGGGAACGGTGTTCTCTTTCAACATCTGGCAACAGGCCAAATTTTTCGTGAACGAAGGCGGCGTTTTTCATCTCTACCAATGGGGCGCGGCCGGCGGTCTGGACTTCTTTGGTGTGATCGACTTTTTCACCTCGCGGATCATGTTGCCTCTTGGCGGTTTGTGCTTCGTGGTATTTGCAGGTTGGGTGATGGGCCGTGAGGCAGTTCGTGATGAGCTGTCGTTACGTAGCCCGCTGTTGTTCGCTCTGGCCTTGTTTTTGATGCGCTATGTGGCGCCCGTCGGCATTCTTGTGGTGTTTGCCGCCCAGTTGTGGAAATGAAGCTCACATGACGACCCATATTCAACGTTCGGCCCTTCTGCCCTATCCGGCGCAGTTCCTTTACGATCTGGTCAATGACGTGGCCCGGTACCCGGAGTTTCTGCCCTGGTGCTCGTCGGCCGAGGTGCTGGAAAGCAGCGAAGAGCGGATGCGCGCGAGCCTGGCGGTGGCCAAGGGCGGCATGAGTCAGCGCTTCGTGACCTGCAACAATCTGGTGCCGGGGCAGTCGATCGAGATGAATCTGGAGGAGGGGCCATTCAATCAGTTGCATGGCGTGTGGGTGTTCAAGCCGCTGGGCGAGAAGGCCTGCAAGATCAGCCTTGATCTGTCTTTCGATTATGCGGGGCCCTTGGTTCGAGCGACCTTGGGGCCGCTGTTCAACCAGGCGGCGAATACTCTGGTGGACGCTTTCTGCCAGCGGGCCAAGCAGTTGCATGGCTGAGTCGATGATTTCGATTGAGGTGGCCTACGCGGCTGTCGATCGCCAGGCGTTGATCAGTGTGCAGGTGCCCCAGGGGTCGACGCTGCGTGCAGCCTTGCAGGCTTCAGCCATCGGGCAGCAATTTCCCGAACTGGATCTGGCGGCTTGTCCGGTGGGGATCTTCGGCAAGCAGGTCAGTGACCCTGAACAGCATGTGATTCAGGCGGGGGATCGGATCGAGGTCTATCGCCCATTGCTGGCCGATCCGAAAGAGGTTCGGCGTCTGCGGGCGGCGAAAGCGGCCGAGGCACGCAAGCGCGAATCGTGATTGATGGTGACAGGCAATAAAAAGCCCGGGCATGCCCGGGCTTTTTTATTTCGCCACAAATTATTCCGGCGAAGTATCCAGTGGTTCAGGCGTAGGAACTGGCACGGTTTTCACGCCATCTACGTCCTTCTGGATCTGGTCGAGCAGCGAGCCAGGCTTGGCTGGTTTCTCGGCTTTTGGTTTCTCGACGTTCTCGGCAGGCGCTGTCACGGTGTTGGCGCTGTCCTTGCCCAGCAGGGCTTCGTCGCGGCTTACACCCGGCATGAAGTCACCGGCCAAGCTGACCAACTGGTCGTTGCCGTTGAAGATCAGGCTCACGCGTTCCTGTTGGCGTTCACCACCACCAGGCTGCAGGCTGTAGAGATAATCCCAGCGATCGGCATGGAACGTGTCGGTCAACAGAGGGTTGCCCATGATAAACCGCACTTGCCGTCGGGTCATTCCGGGGCGCAACTGGTCTATCATGTCCTGCGTGACGACATTGCCCTGCTGGATGTCGATTTTGTAAACCCCGGGGAATGAACAACCGGCG